>JABLTL010027404.1_pt1 | contig 39722 bp, 44 predicted proteins | sample 7160151 | NCBI WGS metagenome assembly JABLTL01 (sample SAMN14651223, study PRJNA627086) | human gut metagenome | isolation source: feces | host: Homo sapiens | reverse complement strand
TATATAGTGATTTCAATTTATAAAATGTATTGCTCCACCTAAAAGTGGAGCATATACTCGTGGAAAAATTTTTACTTTTTTATTTTTTGACACTGTTTTTTTATGAAAGCAAACATTTATTTTTGTTTCATCTCTTTTTGATACAATACTGGGCTTCATTTTTAAACACTTAAAAGCCCAATTTATAGGCATTTTTTTAAAACTGTCCACTACTCAGATACCAACTAGTAATTTTGCCCTAAATAGTTTATAATTAGATTAAAAAAACTTATATTTTATTTATTTATGGGCGAAGTAGTACAAATAAGCCTAGTTGTACTGCTTCGCTCTTTTTTAGTAAAGGAGATGTTGATAATTGGATGACGTAAAAAAAGTTTGTGGTCTTTATATGAGAGTATCAACTGAAGATCAAGCACGAGAAGGTTTTAGTTTACCAGAACAAAAAGAAAGATTAGAGGCATATTGTAAATTCAAAGGCTTTGTTATTAAAGACTATTATACTAATGATGGTATAAGTGCTAAAACAGATAATTATAGGCCTGAATTTGAAAGTCAAAGAGAAGATAACAGAACAAATGAAACAACAAGACCCTATGAAATGGATAGACTTAATGAACAATTTGAAAAAAATCAAGAGAGTTTAAATAAAGCCAAACAACAATCTGACCTATTAGATAATGATACAAAAGAAGCCAAAGAAATTGTTAATAATTTAAAATTAGCATTTGGTAGAAAAGATAAATATGTTATAACACAAGAATGTAAAGATAAAATCAATAGTTTTATCAGCCAAGTAGAAAATATAAATAAAGAATATAAGAATATTCAAAAATTATCAACAATTCTTACCAATGTTGACTCTAATATTGAAGAAAACAATAAGAAAATAAAAATACTTACCAAAAACAATGAAGCATTGGAATTACGAATTAAAAGTATAACTGAAAAAAATAAGTTAAAAGATAATGAAATTGACGAATTAAAAAAAGAAAATAATTCTTTATTTGCAGAACTTAACTATTTTAAAAATAAGTTTATAAGACTAATTCAATTTTTAAAAAATAGATTATTTAATAGAAAAGATAGAGATAAATATCGTGATTTTTCAAGAGATTTATACGAATATGGTGTTATTGAGGATGATACAATTAAAGAATTAAATAATACTTATAATTTCAATAAAGAACATGATTTAGGCAAAGAAAAAGATGATTACGATTTAGAAATATAATATTATCAATACACTAAAAGATGCACACTGCTCATCTTTTATCTATTTTTAAAACATAACTTACATTTTTTCAAATGACTTTGATTATCTCTAATTGCATCATCTTCTGAATTATAAAATTTCAAGTTGGTATCATTAGGATTAAAATGTTTTGAATTATAACAACTTTGAGTATTATAATAATGTAAAGTTCCTCTACCTATATTGAAAATATATTTTGTACATTTTGGAATAAATTTGTTCATCTATCTTTCTCCTTACAAGTCTAATAATTGCCTTTTCTTTGTATTAAATTCTTCCTGAGAAATGACCCCATTATCTAATAATTCTTTATATTTTTTTAATTCATCTGCTTGACTAGAATCATTTCTAGATATGGAAGTTCGAGACATAATTATATCACTAATTTTTTTGTGAATCTCGTTATAATTAGATATATATAAAAATTTAATAAAACCAGATGATGATGAAACAGATATACCTTTTAACCATCCAATAATGCCAACCGCAGTAACACTATCTAACGGAATATCAACTCTATTGCCAAATGCTGCTTTTCCGTAAATTCTTTTATTAGTTACAACTATCTCACAGTTTTTTACATATAACCACATAATAATTCCAACAATAATTAATATTGAGCCTCCACCAATTGTAACTGGTAACATATATTCTTCTGAATATGGAACTGTAATTAAATAACTTACAAATACACCCAAAAATAAACCTAGACATATAAGTACAGCTGGAACTAATTTTACTTTTTCGGCATTACCTCTAATTACTTCTTTTTCATTCACGTTTATCACACTCCTTCTATTTAATTATAGCATAAAATACTATTTTTTTAAAGACATTTTATGAAAATTCCATTAATCCAATTATTATACTTAATAGTATAGTAAAATTTTATATTATTCATTATGAATGTATTTGAAAAAATAGAATGATAATAACAATAATTTATAGATACAAAAAATGCCTTTTTAGATATGCAAATTTAATAATAAAAGATATAGATAGCAAATTAGCCAAAAATGACTTGAAATAAAATCATTTTTATGTTAAACTATTATTAGTGATTGATATTTATGTACCAATTCGTATGTTGGAAAAAAGTTGTAGATACCTACGTCACTCGCTCCAGATTGATAGGAAACTCGAACTTTTCGAGTTTAAGTAATAAATACTAACTAGAAATAGTTAGTTTTTGGTTATATAAAACAATAATATATTGCATATTTCCTATTATAAAATATAGCATACACAAATCAAAAAGTAAATCAATTCAATTGAAAAAAAACAAACTTTAATGTATAATAACATAAAAAAGAAAGGACAAAAAAAATGAAAGACGCAATTAAAAGAACAATAATAGTAGCTCTAGGAGTAATATTACAATTTGGCTTCTTCATCCTAATACAATTATATTTTCACGATAAAATAACCATAATAAGAATAATCTATAACTTACTAAGCATCTCAATTATCCTAAAAATAATAAAAGACAGTACAAGCCTATCAAATGACCTTCCTTGGATAATCCTTATACTCCTCTTTCCCATCTTTGGAACAATACTATTAATAACACTAGGCACAAACTATGCCAAAAACAAACTAATAAAAAACATAAATAATACCGAAAAAAATTACCAAAAATACTTAACACAAAATCCCCAAATACAAGAGGAAATAAACCATAAAGAATTAGATAATCTAAAATACATAATTAACTATTCCAAATATCCCGTCACAACAAACAATACCATAAAATACTATAACCTAGGTGACAAGTTTTATCCCCAATTACTAGAAAGTCTCCAAAAAGCCGAAAAATACATATTTATGGAATACTTTATAATAAATAAAGGCCTAATGTGGAACGGAATACTAAAAATACTAAAAGAAAAAGCCAAACAAGGAATTGATATTCGAATAATTTATGACGATATGGGAAGCATAGCAATGCTCTCTCAAAAATACCCCCAAGAACTAAAAAAATACGGAATAAAATGCATTCCCTTTAACAAAGTAAGCCCCTTTAAAGGCATATTTATGAATAACAGAGACCATAGAAAAATAACCATAATAGACGGAAAAATAGCCTTTTCCGGTGGAGTAAATATAAGTGATGAATATATCAACATAAATAGCAAATACGGAATATGGAAAGATAACGCCATTCAAATAGAAGGAGATGCCGTTTGGAATCTAACCACAATGTTTTTAACCCTATGGAACGCAAACACTAATGAAGACAAAAACATATTAAAATACAAATACAACTTTCCAATTACCCAAAAAAATAGCGGTTATATAGTTCCATACGGAATATCTCCACTATCAAAAGAACTAATAGCCGAAGATATCTATATAAACATAATCAATAGTTCTAAAAAATACCTCTACATAATGACCCCTTACCTAATTATAGACACCGATATGATAAATTCCCTAATCAGAGCTGCTAAAAGAGGCGTTGATGTAAAAATAATAGTTCCAGGAATTGCCGACAAAAAAATAGTATATACCCAAACAAGTTCTTTCTTTCCCATACTCACCAAAGGTGGCGTCAAGATATATAAATATACAAAAGGATTTGTACACTCAAAAGTATTCATCTCTGATGATAAAAGAGCTGTTGTTGGAACAATAAATATGGACTATCGAAGCCTATACTTACATTTCGAAAACGGCATATACATAGAACAAACAACTCAAATTAATCCCATAAAAGAAGACATAGAAGAAACACTTAAAGATTGTCAAGAACTAGAAGCAAAAAATATTAAAGTAGGCCTAATAAAACAAATATGGCAATCAATATTAAGACTATTTGCTCCACTATTTTAAACTCAATACCAATCATATTGAGTTTTTTTTAACAAAAACCATTAACTAACTAGAAAAATAAAAAAAATTAATGTATAATAAAGATGTAAAGATACTCAAAAATAATATATTTCTACAAAAAGAAAGGAAATGATACTATGGCATATATAGAATTCAAAAATGTTGACAAAGTCTATAAAATGGGAGAAGTAGAAATTAAAGCCTTAAAAAACACCACATTTGAAATTGAAAAAGGAGAATTAGTATGCATCCTTGGACCATCAGGTGCTGGAAAAACAACTTGCCTTAACATTTTGGGAGGAATGGATACACTAACACACGGTAAAATCATTGTTGACAACGTAAGAATAGACAAATTAAAAGAAAAAGAACTAATAAAATATCGAAGAAACGACATAGGATTTGTCTTTCAATTTTACAATTTAATTCAAAATATGAATGTCTTAGAAAATGTAGAACTAGCAACACAATTATGCAAAAACTCATTAGATCCTAACACTATATTAAACAAAGTAGGATTAAGATTAAGAAAACAAAACTTTCCAGCACAACTATCCGGAGGAGAACAACAAAGAGTAGCCATTGCTAGAGCAATATGCAAAAACCCAAAACTATTATTATGCGATGAACCAACCGGTGCCTTAGATTATAAAACAGGAAAACAAATACTAAAATTATTACAAGATACCTGTAGAAATGAAAAAATGACCGTAATAATTATAACCCATAATTCATCAATAAGCCCAATGGCAGATAAAGTAATAAAATTCAAAAACGGATCTGTTAGTGAAATAATAATAAACGAAAATCCCCAAAATATTGAGGAGATAGAGTGGTAATATGAAAAGTATGCTAATAAAACATATATTTATGAAAATTAAAAATAATATTAAACGCTTTCTTTCCCTATTATTAATGGCTCTACTAGGTGTAGGATTCTTTGCTGGAATAGAAGCCTGTAGCCCCGATATGCTAAAAACTCTCGATAACTTTTATGATACCAATAATGTATACGATATAGAAATAATATCAAATTTAGGAATAACACAAAAAGACATAGAAGAATTACAAAAAATCAAAAACATAAATACAGCCGTTGGCATATACTCAAAAGATAATTATGTAATAACAAATAACAAGCAATACGTAATACGAACAATAGGTATAAATTCAAAAATAAACAATATCCATATCGAAAAAGGCCACCTTCCCACAAACAAAAACGAAATAATTGTAGATAAAAAAATACTATCTGACAATAATTTAAAAATTAATGACAAATTAACCATAGGAAACAAAAACTATAAAATAGTTGGAACTACAATAAGTCCCCTATACTTCTCAACTGAAAGACCAAAGTCAACATTAGGAAGTGGAAAAGTAGATTACTATGCCTATGTTTTAGAAGACGAAGTCAAAACCAGCACATATCAAACAGCATACATAACAATAAAAGGAGCTAAAAAAGAAGCAACAAATAGTTCTAATTACAAGTCACTAATAAAAGAAGCAACAAACAATATCAATAAAATAAAAACAAGTCGCGAAAAAGAAAGATACAACGAACTATATAATAACATTATAGAAAATAACAAAAACAATAATTCAAATACCACCAATCTAGAACTAATACAACCAAAATGGTACATTCAAAATCGATTAGATAACAATTCCTACAAAGAACTAATAAATGCCAGTGATAACATAAAAAAACTAGGAACCATATTCCCCCTCATATTCTTCGCTATAGCAACACTAATAAGCCTAATATCAATGATGCGAATGATTGAAGAAGATCGAACTGAAAACGGTACACTAAAATCACTAGGATATAACAATTTTTCCATTACCCTAAAATACATAATATATTCATTATTAGCAACAATTATTGGAGGAACAATAGGAATAATTATAGGATCATATCTAATACCAAATGTAATATGGAATATCTACACAAAAATATTTTCAATCCCCACCTTTATATATACAATAAACAGTAGTACCAATATCATTGGCCTATTAATATGCATACTATGTATATGTGGCACTACTACAATAGTATGCATCCATAACCTAAAAGAAACGCCATCAAACCTAATGCGACCTAAAACACCAAAAGCAGGAAAAAAAATACTAATAGAAAAAATAACTCCCCTTTGGAAAAAACTAAACTTCTCTAACAAAATAATAATAAGAAACATATTCCGCTACAAAACACGAGTATTTACAACAATATTTGGAATAGCAGGATGTACTTCATTAATTCTAGCAGGTTTCGGACTAAAAGACTCTATAAAAAACGTAACAAATTACCAATACAATAACATTTTCAAATTTGATGAAATACTAATGATAAACAATAACAAAGATTATAATCAAATAAAAACAACAATTATAAACGACCCCCTTACAAATAAAGCCATACCACTAAATACACAAAATGTAACCCTATCATACAATAATAAAGAACAAAATGTAACCCTAATGTCTCCCAACGACTTTAAACAAATAGAAGAAACTATAATACTAACCAATACAACAAATAACAAAAAAATAAAAAGTCCACCCCCAGAAAACACTTGTATAATAAGTGAAAAAACCGCAAAACTATTAAATGCAAATGTTGGAGACACCCTAGAAATACTAGATAACACCAATAATAAGAAACAATTAAAAGTATCATATATAACAAAAAACTATATAAATCAGTATATTTACATCACAAAAGAGACATATAATAACACAATAGGCAATTACAAAATAAATTCATTTTTAATAGAACTCAAAAATACAACCACAACACAAAAAAAAGAATTCAATCAAAAATACATAAAAGACCAATATGCCACTACCATTATAAACAATAAAGATGTAGAAAAAACAATGAACGATATGCTAACATCAACAGATTCAATAGTCGCAATACTAATATTAGCCGCAACAGCCCTCGCCTTTGTAGTCTTATATAATCTCTCAAATATAAATATAAGTGAAAGAAAAAGAGAAATAGCAACCCTAAAAGTACTAGGATTCTATCCAAAAGAAGTAGACAGATACATAAATAGCGAAACCATAATACTAACCACAATAGGAATAATTATAGGCCTCATCTGCGGTTCATACCTAAGTCACTTCATAATATCAACTTGTGAACCAGACTATATAATGTTTGAACGTCAAGTATACAAAATAAGTTATCTATATTCAGCACTAATCACAATCATATTCACAATAATTGTCAACATTGTAACCCACTACAATTTAAAAAAAATAAATATGATAGAATCCCTTAAAAATGTAGAATAAATTAAACTAATTACCCTTATACAAAAAACAATCCCTTTCGTGAGAATAAATAATTCCCACCGCCTGTAAATAAGAATAAATAATTGTACTACCAACAAATTTCATCCCCCTTAATTTCAAATCAAATGAAATACTATCAGAAATACTGTTGGTAGTTTTTTCAGTCTCATAAACAATAAAATTATCCGTAAACAATAACAAATAATTACCAAAAGTACCAAATTCCTCCTGAATATTCTTAAAAATCTTCGCATTAACAATACTAGCACGAATCTTTCTTTCATTTCTAATAATTCCCCTATCATTCATCAACTCATTTATCTTCTCCTCATCAAAACAAACTATCTTATCAATATCAAAATTACAATAAGCCTTACGAAAATTTTCTCTTTTATTCAAAATACACTCCCAATTTAAACCAGCTTGAAACATTTCTAAAATAAGCATTTCAAACAAATAACTATCATCTAAATTATAAACTCCCCACTCATTATCATGATAATTAACATAATTATCATTTTTTATATTACACCACTTACACCTAATCATATTACCACTCCACTCTTAGTACAAAAAAATTATAACACACAAAACAATTAAGGTCAAATATTAAAATGTTTTTGCATTATTTAAGAAACAATATTAAAATAAAATTTGTCTTTTAAAGCAAAATATATTTTAATAAAATACCCATTTACATACAATTAACTAATCATTTTTAAAAACAACAAACATATAAATTATTAGGGGGTAATATGAAAACATTCTTTAAATTAACTGGCTTACTAGTACTTTTCTTTTTTAGTTTTTTTTATACAGAAAAAGTAATAAACGTAATAACAGAACAAGATGAAATAATGATAAAAATAAAAGAAAACGAAGAAAAAAACAACATCCCAAGTACAAATGCTATAATAAACAAAAATACCATAACACCCGGACTTTCTGGAAAAGAAATAAATATAGATAAAAGTTATAAAGAAATGAAAAAATTAGGAACATATAATGAAAATATGTTAGTTTACACCAAAGTCTTACCAGAAGTAAGCATTAACAATAATAAAAACAAATATATTAGAAGCGGTAACAAAAACTTTACCGAAGTAAGCCTAATATTTAAAATAAATAAAAATACAGATTTACAAAAACTATTAACACTACTTGACAAAAACAATACCAAAGCAAACTTTTTCATATCATACGAATATTTAGAAAAACACATAAATGAAATAGAAAAAAAGAAAAATATTGAGTACTATAACTATGGAAAAAATGGAACTTACAATGACGAAATAATATTAATAGCAAATAACATAATAAGTAAAAAAAGCAATCCCGCTAACATTTGCCTTACCGAAACAAATACCAATAATACATTAAAAATATGTTCTGAAAATGAACAATTTACAATATACCCAGAAATAATAAACGGAACAATAAATTCCATAAAGTCAAAAATAAATAACGGAAGCATTATAAGTTTTGAAGTCACTAACACAACATTAAACGAATTACCACTTATTATCAATTATATAAACAGCAAAGGATATACAATAAGTTTATTAAGTGAATTAATAAATGAAGAAAAATAATTATAATTTCAATTTTCGACATAAATAGCAAATCCAATAACCTATAATAAATACGAAGGGAGAATAAGATGAAAAAAAAAGCCTATTTAGGAATTGATATAGGTTCCATATCCACTAAAGGAATAATAATAAACGAAAACAATAAAATTATAGCCAAAAAATATCTATATACAGAAGGCAATCCCATTGAAGCCGTCAAGAAATTAATAAAAGAATTAAAACAACAACTAAACGAAGACGATTATAAAGTAGTTTCCGTTGGAACCACAGGATCAGCACGCAAATTAATAGGCGTTATGCTTGGAGCAAGTATAATAAAAAACGAAATAACCGCACACGCCATTGGAACAATGTCTATAATTCCCGATGTCCATACCATTTTTGAAATAGGAGGCCAAGACTCCAAAATAATCATAATAGATAACAATGTCGTTGTCGATTATGCAATGAATACACTATGTGCAGCAGGAACCGGAGCATTTCTATCAAGTCAGGCTAAACGGTTAGGTGTAGACGTAAAAGACTTTGGAAACATTGCCTTAACAAGCAAAAATCCCACCCGAGTTGCCGCACGTTGCACCGTTTTTGCCGAAACAGATCTCGTCCATAAAGCCCAAATGGGATACAAAAAAGAAGACATAATAGCAGGCCTATGCAAAGCTGTCGTAAACAACTACCTAAATAACGTCGGTAAAGGCAAACAAATCAAAGAACCAATAGTCTTTCAAGGAGGTGTAAGCAAAAATAAAGGCGTAGTCAAATTCTTTGAAGAAGCAACCGGTAAAAAAATAATAGTAGACGAAAACTCCCATTTAATGGGAGCATTAGGTATTGCAATACTTGCCAAAAAAAGCAAAAAAGAAAAAATATTTTCATTCAACATAGAAAACACCAAGTTCGAAACAAAAGGACTAAACTGTCACAAATGCCCCAACAACTGTGAAATAATGTGTGTTTATAAAAATGAAAATATTATCGATTCTTGGGGTAACAGATGCGAAAGAGGAAGTATAAAAGTAAATTAACTATTTCTTATTAAATCCCAAACTACTAATCAAAGAATTAACACCAGCATATATAGTATATAAATACTTATTAACAATAATATCATAACTACTAGTATATTCATATATCCTATTACCAAGACCAGACTTATGTAAATATAACCCAAAATATTTACTCTTTTCGTCGTTCAAAGACTCGTGTAACTCCCCAAAATTAAACTTCTTATACCCCTTATGCAAATACTTCTTAACAATCTCCCATTTCAAAGTAGATAAAGAATATATATCCTTAAGTTCACTAGAAAAACCATCCGCCAAAAACCAAACCTCCCTATCATTCCTAATAATAAGACAAGTACTAAGAATAAGTCCATCCGGATACCTTTTATAAATATCCGTAGCCTTCACAATTTCATTCTTGTAACGAGCAATCCTCTGATCTGACTTCATTTTCTTAGAAAGAACCCTCTTACTACCACCATTACTAAGCATAATATTAAGCCTATCATTAACTTCCCTTTCCCTTTTTTCCAAATAAATATAATTATTCAAATAATTCTTAGTATCAATCTTTGCAAAATAAATCTCGGCCTTATTAACAATATTATTAAAAGAACTACACAAATCCCTATAATACCCAATATCCTTATCCGTCCTATCCCTTATAAGATCAAAAAACACATTAAAATCCTTTTTTGTCCCCTCTATAACCTTAATTCCCATAAGCGATGCCCTGTTAATCTTCCTCCTCGTACTAGAACTAAACGAAGCAAATACCCTCTTCGGATCTCTACTATTAACCTCCAAATAACTGTCATATTTACTAAACAAATTTTGAAAAATCGTAAAATTAGCCCCTACAGATTTCAAATTTTCGTATAAATTAACATTACTAGCAATTAACTTAACATCCCTATCATATATTTTATAAGGAAATACAGGAGTAACCCTAATATAAATATAATTCTTCTCTTTCAAATAAATCATCAAATACTTCATAAAATCCGAAAGCAAACCATAATTAGATAAATCAATCAAAAATCCACCAGGAACATAACCAATTTTAGACTTATTTTTCAAATTCTCATATATAATCAAAACAGCCGCTATAACATTATTATCATCATCCAAAAGCCCCAAATACTTCCCCTTATATTTACCCTTACTAGTAAATTTATCAAAATTAACTGTTTGCAAATAATTACGCTTACTATGTATGTTAGAATAATTTTTAAACTGCATTTCACTAAGTTCTATAATACCCATACAACGGCCACCTTTCCTATATTATATATTATAACACAAATAATACTCAATTTATTGAAAAAAAAGAAAACTACTTTATAATACTATATAAAGTTGCAATTTCCTTATTAGAAAGTCTTCTATATTCACCAACTTTAAGACCCACTAAATCAAGAAACGCATACCTTTCCCTTTTAAGCTTAATAACATCATAACCAACCGCCTTAAACATCTTTTTAACCTGATGATTTCTACCCTCGTGAATAGTAACCTCTAATATAGAAGTATTAAGTTTCTTATTAACACTTCTAAGTTTAACCCTACACTTAGCCGATTTTCTACCATCAATAACAACACCATTTCTAAGTTTCATAATATCCTTACCAGAAATAATACCCCTAATTTTAACAATATACATCTTGTCAATACCACTAGCAGGATGCATAAGCTTATTAGCAAGCATCCCATCATTAGTCAAAAGAAGAAGTCCTGTTGTATCATAATCAAGTCTCCCCACAGGAAATATTCTCTGGTTACAATCAACAATATCCACAACCGTCTTTCTACCATACTCATCACTAGTAGAAGTAATAACACCCCTTGGTTTATTCAAAATAAAATACTCATAATTCTTTGAAGTATCCAAACAAGTACCATCAACGACAATAGAATCCCCCTTCTTAACCATATATCCCATTACCGATATCATTTCTCCATTAACAAAAACCTTCCCCTCTTTAATAAGTTCCTCAGCTTTTCTCCTTGAACAATAACCACTATTTGCAATAACCTTTTGAATTCTTTCCATAATATCCCTCACATTTCCACCCATTATTGTATCATAAAACCGAAACTATGTAAACAATTTTACACTACCAAAGCAAATTATAACAATTTAGTAAAAATAACTTTTACAAAAAAGCCTATAAATGATATAATTATATACATAAGGAAGTGAAATAATGAATAGCACAGGAATAATTATAATACTAATTGTCATAATAATATGTATACTAGTAACCCTTTACATAAATATGTATAATAAATTAACATTTAGTAACATAAAAATAAACGAAACAGAAGCACAAATAGATAGCAAATTAAGAAAAAAATACGATTTAATAAACAAAAGCATCGCTATCATAAAAAACAATATAGAAGAAGAAAATAAAGTTTTCGAAGAAATAATAAAACTAAGATCAAGAAAAATCAGTAACTTTGACCTAGATCGCAAACTAGCCGAAGCAACCACAGAATTTTTTACCATAAAAGAAAAAAATAAAGATTTGCAAAATAACGAAGAAATCAAAAAAATCGGAACCGAACTAGAAGAAATAGATACCGAATTAGAAAATCTTCGCAAATACTATAACGAAAACATAACCATATATAATAAACTAATTCAAACATTCCCAACCAATATTGTCGCAACTATCAGTAAATATAAAGAAAGACTATTCTACGATCGCAAAGATATGAGTGATGACGATTACAACGATTTCAAACTATAAGGAGGTACAAATGAAAAAAAATCTACAAATACTAAAAGTAATAGCCCTAATCATTATGCTACTCACCTTTTCTTACATACCAGCCCTCATCCTACACCTAGACATAGAAAAATTCTCAAATACCGGCAAAATCCTATACAACCTCACCACCGACCTCGCCATCCTCGCCATCCTTTTCATCATCTACCGCAAAACCCTCATAAAAGATTGGCAAAACTTCACAAAAAATCTCGGAAATAACCTCGAATTCGCCTTCAAATATTGGCTAATTGGCGTTATAATAATGATTACAAGCAATCTTCTCATCACTTTTTTTGCACCAAACGCTATCGCGGGCAACGAAGAAGCCGTAAGAAACCTAATCAATCAATATCCCCTCTATATGATTTTCAGCGTTTCTATCTATGCCCCCTTTACCGAAGAACTAATTTTTAGAAAAGGAATAAAAGATTGCATAAAAAACAAATATATATATATATTAACAAGCGGTATCATTTTTGGTTCTCTACACGTCATAAGCTCTGTAACAACACCCTATGACCTATTATACCTAATACCCTATTGCTCACTAGGAATAACATTTGCATACCTATACACAAAAACAAACAATATATTCTCATCAATGACTATGCACGCCCTACACAATACCCTAACAATAGGATTATATCTAATAGGAACAACACTATGAAAAAAATAATACTAAATACATTTATCATCATAACTCTCCTACTCCTATATTCCCATTTTATCGAACCAAAAATGCTCAAAACAAACGAAATAGCCCTAACAAACGAAAACATAGCACCCACTTTTGACGGCTTAAAAATAGTCCACTTCTCCGACCTACATTACAAAAGAAAAATAACTGAAAAATACCTAAATAAATTAATAACCGAAATAAACCTAATAAATCCCGATATAGTAGTCTTTACCGGTGATCTCGTTGATAACACCACTACCCTTTCCGAAGACGAACAAAAAACCCTTGAAAAATACCTATCAAAAATAGAAACAAAATACGGGAAATACGCCATTTTCGGAAACCACGACAATATGAAAAGAGACGCCATAACAAAAATATATGCCCATAGCGACTTTATACTACTAAACAACTCCTATAATATAATCCATAACGAAAAAAATGACCAAATACTAATCAGTGGTCTAGATACCATTTCCTATAATAAACAAGATTTACCATCAGCATTAGATATCAGCAAAAACCAACAAAATACATATACCATACTCCTACTACACGAACCCGATTACATAACAACAGTCCTAAAAACATACTCCCCCAATCTAGTATTATCAGGACATAGCCATGGAGGCCAAATAAGAATGCCATTCATAGGAAAAATATACACACCATACCTATCCCAAAAATACTACGACGAATTCTACCAAATAAACAATACCAAATTATACATATCGTATGGAATAGGAGAATCCACTATCGATTTCCGTTTCCTCACTCCCCCAAGCATAAACTTTTATCGAATAACATCAACTAGTAACTAATCTTGCGAATTCTCTTCAAAGAAACCTTAACACTCTGAAATTCCGCATTAATAAGAGCAAGCACTTCAAAATTAGTAATCATTCTCGCATAATAAGAATAAACAAGCAAGATAGTACCAATCTCCATATCGCCCCTACTAACAAGAAAAATAGAATAACCAATAACAATATATCTAGTAAGTTCAATAAAAGATAAAATAATGTAAATAACACTATTAACAAAAATATTAAAAGAAGCATTACTCCTTAAATAATTATATGAGCTTTCAAGTAAGCTCTTTTCCTTATCCCTAGTACCACTAATAAGCATATTAAACTTTTCGTGAATATCCACACTCTTAATATCTAAACACTCTTTCCTTTTACTATTCTTAATAAGCGTAAGTTCACTCACCCTAACAATAATAAAAACCATTAAAATAGAAACAATCAAAGAAACAAAGAAAATATAAAAATTAATAGACAAAAAATAAACATAAATAATCAAAAACTCAATAACTTGCATTATTCTCGTTACAATATTACCAAAAAAAGTTCCCACAATATCAATATCATTATTAATAATATTAGTATATTCACCCAAAGAAACATCTTTAAGTTCCCTTTTCCGTGTTGCAACCCTTGTAAGCTCCAAATAAATACTATCATAAAACCTATACCAACTCTTTTGATTCAAATAACACCAAACATAATAAAACAAACTCAAAATCAAAGTAATAATAACAAGAAAATACGAAGTCTTATAATCACCCCCCGTAACATGATTAATAGTATTACTCCAAAATATCGGAATAATAAGAAGCAATGCCTGTAAAAATAAAGAAGTAATAACCTTTAATATTACTTCTCTTTTGCACCTACCCAAAATCTTTAACATATCATTCACCTATCTTAAAATCAATGATATCCTTATTTTTAAGCCCAAACTTCCGAGCATCATCCTTATCAATATGAAGTTCAAGAACAAATTTATCATTCTTCTTAATCATAACATTGGTCATAACCATATCACCAAACCCAAGTTTCACAATGTCCCAAGCATTATAAGGAATACCATCGTCAAAATTAGTATGGATATGTCTTGCCGCAATTATACATCCCTCTTTTTTACGAACTGAACCCTCCGGTCCAATTAACGTAATCGGAGCTGAGCCCCCGAGGTCACCAGAATCCCTAATTGGCGGATTAACACCCAAAATTTTAGCATCCGTCCGCGACACCTCAATTTGCGTATAATTCCTTAAAGGCCCCACAATCCTAACTTTTTCAATATGCCCTTTGGGACCCTTTAACACTACTCTCTCTTCGGCAGCAAACAACCCAGGTTGAGTAAGTTCAAACAAAACACTAAGTTCATAACCCTTTCCAAACAAAATATCAATATCTTCTCTATTCAAATGAACATGTCGATTAGAAACACCAACTTTTATTTTCAATGAAAAAACCTCCTCATTAATATACATCAATTAGTACATCATACATAAATAATATAACACACTTCCCCAAAATAATAAAGAAAAAAATTCAAAAAACAAACAAAAAAACCAACCTGTAAACAAATTAAGTTTACAAATATAATAAATTGAACAAAATAATACTAAAGAAAACAAAAAACAAAGAAAACTATGTTATAATATATGAAAAGAGAAGGAGGAATCAATGATAAAAATAAATATAAATAAATATAAAATTCCCCAAGATATACCCCTAGTAGTCGGTGTATCCTCTGGACCAGACTCAATGGCACTCCTACACCTTCTTTCCAAAACAAAATATAAAATAATATGTACTCACATTAACCACAATGTAAGAAGGCAAAGCCAAAAAGAAGAACAATACCTAAAAGAATACTGTAAACAAAATAACATAATTTTTGAAAGCACAACCATAAAAGAATACAAAGAAAACAATTTTGAAAATGAAGCAAGAAAATATCGTTATAAGTTTTATGAAACCATAATGCAAAAATACAACACAAATTACCTTTTCTTGGCCCACCATGGTGACGATTTAATAGAAACAATTTTAATGAAAATAACCAGAGGTTCCAACCTTGAAGGCTTTATCGGTATTAAAGAAATAAGCATAAACAATAATAAAAACTATTACATAATAAGACCTCTACTTCCCTACACCAAAGAAGACTTAATAAACTACAACACAACAAATAATATAAAATATTTTATTGATAAAACCAATAAAGAAGATATCTGTACAAGAAATCGTTATCGTAACAAAATATTACCCCTTCTCAAAAAAGAAGACCAAAACGTACATAAAAAATTTTTAACATATAGTAAAATATTAGAAGAATATGACAATTATATAAAAAAAGAAACAACAATAATAAAAAAAGAAGTATTTATAAATAATATCCTATATATAGAAAAGTTTCAAAATCTAGATTTACTAATAAAAAAAAATATAATCTATGATATATTAAAAGATACCTACAAAAATAAAAATAATATCATCAAAGAAAAACATATAGAAAACATTTTAAAAATAATAGAAAGTAGTAAGCCCAATGCCAAAATATTACTTCCTCAAAATATAGAAGTAATTAAACAATATGATAAAATAAAAATAACTCCCAAATCAAATGATGAAATAACAAATTATAAATTACCCCTAAATGACAAAATAGAAATAAATAACATAATTATAGAAAAAGTTATCAAAACAAATGAAAATGGAAATAATATATGCAAACTAAACAGTAAAAATATAAAACTTCCCTTATATATAAGAAACCGAAAACAAGGAGATTATATTGAACCCCTAGGACTTTCCGGAAAGAAAAAAATAAAAGATATATTCATAGAAAAAAAGATATTACCTAAGGAAAGAAACACATATCCACTCCTTGTTGACAGCAACGATAACATTTTATGGGTACCAAACCTAAAAAAAAGCAAATTTAATACCACAAACAACGAAAATTATGATATAATACTAAGGTATAAAAGAAAGGAAGAGAAAGATGAATAATAAAAAAAATGACTTAAAAAGAGGATTATATCCATATATATTCTTATTCGTTTTTATAGTAGTATGCCTATTCATAGTAAATTCATTAAATAATAAGATCAATAACCTAAAATATGATGAATTCATTAACTATATAAATAAAGATGAAATAAAAGAATTAACAATTGTACCAAAAACCAAGACAGAAACATACCAAATTTCAGGTAAACTAAAAAAATATAGTGACGAAGAAACATTCGTACTATACTTACCAATGTCTGATGAATTTATGTCAAAAATATTAGCAGCACAGGAAGAACAAAACTTCAAATTAAATGTCCAAAACGATCCAGAATCATCTACTTGGATTGTTATGCTAGTTGAATTTTTACCTATAATAATTTTAGTAGTACTCACTCTTTGGTTATTCTCTAAACAATTAGGTGGTGCTGGGGGAAAATCAATGGATTTTGGAAAAAGCCGTGCCAAATTATTAGCAGAAGGACCAAAAACAACATTTAAAGATGTTGCCGGTCTAACCGAAGAAAAAGAAGAAGTACAAGAATTAATAGACTTTCTAAAAAATCCAAAAAAATTCCAAACAATGGGTGCTAGAATACCTAAAGGAATACTATTAGTAGGACCCCCTGGAACAGGTAAAACCTTATTAGCAAGAGCCGTTGCCGGAGAAGCAAAAGTACCATTTTACTATATAAGCGGATCCGATTTTGTTGAACTATTTGTAGGTGTTGGTGCTTCAAGAGTAAGAGATATGTTCAAACAAGCAAAAATGAATGCTCCTTGTTTAATATTCATTGATGAAATTGATGCCGTAGGACGTCAAAGAGGTACAGGACTCGGTGGTGGCCACGATGAAAGAGAGCAAACACTAAACCAATTATTAACAGAAATGGATGGATTTGGTGCTAACGAAGGAATAATTATAATTGCTGCAACTAACAGACCAGACGTTCTTGATCCTGCCTTACTAAGACCAGGAAGATTTGATAGACAAGTAACAGTAGCCTTACCAGATAAAAATGCAAGAGAAGAAATATTAAAAGTTCACGCTAAAAATAAAACTCTTGACAAAAAAATTACACTAGAGTATCTTGCTAAAAGAACACCAGGATTCAGTGGTGCTGACCTTGAAAACTTACTAAATGAAGCAGCACTTCTTGCAGTAAGAAGAAATAAAAAAGCTATAACAATGAATGAAATTGACGAAGCAACTGACCGTGTATTAATGGGACCCGCTAAAGTAACAAAAAAATACACTGAAAAAGAAAAGAAATTAGTTGCATTTCACGAAGCTGGTCACGTCGTTTTAGGACTTAAATTAGACGGTGCAAATGATGTCCAAAAAGTAACAATTATACCAAGAGGTTATGCTGGTGGATATACAATGATGACACCTAAAGAAGAAACATTTAACTATACTAAAAACGAATTATTAGAATCAATATGCGGTTTATTAGGCGGTCGTGTTGCTGAAGAAGTAGTATTTGAAGAAGTAACAACAGGAGCTCACGATGACTTTAAAAAAGCCACTAAAATAGCTCGTAGTATGGTAACAGAATACGGTATGAGTAAACTTGGACCTATGATGCTAGCTGAGCCTGAAGAAAACACTTTCTTAGGACGTGACTACACAAAAAGCAGAAATGTCTCTGACAAAGTTGCTCACGAAATCGATGAAGAAATGCGTTCAATAATAAATGAATGCTATGACAAAACCAAAAAGATCATAATTGAAAATAGAAAATTACTAGACTTAATAGCTAACACATTACTAGAACAAGAAACAATTACCAAAGAGCAAATTGATTATCTAGTTGAACATGGATATTTACCACAAGAAAACAAAGAAAATGAAGATACAGAAAAACTTAATGAGGAAAACTCAAAAGACATTCAAAATAAAAAAAGTAACAAAAAAAATAATAAAGACTAAATATAAACACTAAAAAATAAGACTCATAAAAGTCTTATTTTTTATTCATCTTCTTTTATTCTAATAATAAGTTCTCCATTTTTTGAATACAAATATTTTTCTCTAACATACTTAGCAATATAATCAGGATCCTTAAGCCTTTTAATGTCTGATTCTAAAGCCTCACCTTTTTCATCAAGAACAACTAATTCCTTTTTTAATTCTTTTTTTCTATTATTAAGTTTTGCAACTTGATATACATTTTGATAACAATTATACCCAAGTAAAGACAAAATAATTCCAAACGTTATAAGAGAAATAAAAACTCTAATTTTTGAACTAAGACGATTTCTTTTTACTACTTTTTTCTTTTTAGCCAAAACAATCACCTCTATATACTACTATATACATTATAACACTTTTTTTCAAATAATAGTAGTAAAAAGATAAACCTTAATAAAATTTTACACAAACTAATAATTTCTTAAAACAAAAACAATTATATATCCTCCCAATAAAAATAAATAAAAATATATATGAATAATCCCATTATTTACTCTTAAAAGAATTAAAAAATAAATTAAACCCAGCAGAAGTATTAATAAAAACGACAAAGCAAACCTTAAAACAACCTTTTTACAACAAATAAAACAATAAAAAAAACTAATAACATAGTAAATAACTATTCCATAAATAAAAGAAATTAATAACGATGGTATCTGAACACTAAGAGGAATCATTTAAATAATTTATTAATAAAAGAATTATCTTTATTTTTACTTACATTAGAGTCCAAATAATTAATACCATCTATTTTCCCTTTAATAGAAACATTTCCCTGATAAGTATCTAACTTAATCATTTCAAGGTCCTCACCTTTTATAATCATATACCCCAAACTAGTTTCAAGTAAAAACTGTTCATTATCAAAACTATCAATTTTTTTTACTCCTGAAATCACCACATTCTTTCTTTCATTAAGCGTTATATTGTGATTAAAACCACTACTAATTTCATTTACCTTATCCATATTGCCCCCCTACTAAATTATATAAAAATATATTAAAAATATACAAAAAAAAACTCCAAAAGGAGTCCTAAACTATTCAGCCTTTTCAAATGCTTCTAAAATTTCTTTTTCGAATATTTGACGAGTTTCAGCATTAATTGGATGAGCAATATCTCTATAACCACCAGTTGAAGTTTGTCTGCTAGGCATTGCAATAAACAAACCATTGTCACCCTCAATAATTCTTATATCGTGAACTGCAAAGCAATCATCAATAAGAACAGAAGCTATTCCTTTCATACGTGAATTTTCCTTTTCAATTTTACGAACAGTTACTGAAGTAATCTTCATAATGTTTCACTCCTTCCAGAAATTCATTTCCAATACCATTTTATACATAAAATAAATAAAAAGCAAGTTTTTTTTTTAAACTTTACACAAATTTTACACTATTTAACATTTATTTCAACATTACCAGTTAATACATCAGCATAACTAAAACTTTTTACCATACCATCATCAAGTTTTATAGTAAATAAGTTAGGAAGAATATCCTCTACTTTTCCAAAATATTCATCTCTTCTATTTCGACTACCCTTCATAACAACGCACACACGCAAACCAACCATATCACAAAGTTCTCTTTTTATTTTTTTTATCATTTTTCCCCCTATCTAGGATACCCAACATACATCGTTCCCTTGGTTATAATTCCTCCTATCCCATCACATCCATATTTTGTTTTCCCTAATATTTTAATTAAATCAATATCCTTACTAATATTAGAAAAAGCTAAACAAGAAGCAATTATAGCAGGATCTAAGGCATGAATATTAACCCTTTTAGGACTACTAGCAAAATTAGCACCAGCTTTTATTAAATCCTCATAATCCGACTGACAAGCTCCCGCTATTATTAATAACTTTTCGTGTGATTTTTCATATTTCCTAGCCTCTCTAACAGCATTAACAAAGTAACCAGTATTTTTATATTTTTCATTATTACCTCTTTTTGTAGCAGCATCATGACCAGTTAAAACCAAGATGTTAGGTTTATACTTTTCTAAAAGCTCAAAAACCTCTTCTGCAAATTGCGATTCTGGTAAATATTTTCCAAAAGCCTTAAGCTTATTATGTCTATAAAAATTAAGACACTTTGAAAGATATTCTTTTGATCCATCTAAATGAAGAATTTTACCAGGTAAATAAAAATAATCTTCTCTATCAAGAATTCTATAATCATCAATATCAGGGCTAAATACATCCTCTTCTTTACCATCACATTTAACCAAATCACTAATAGGACTATCAGCAAAAAGTCTTACACTTACACCCTGTAAATAACAAACATTATTTTTTATATCAGTTATCATAAAAACTACATCATTACCATATGATTTTCTAGTAACAAATTGACCCACTTTAAACATAATTTATCACCAATAAAATATATTAAAAAAAAAGAAAAAAAGAACCTCTAGTTCTTAAAAATATCAGCCTTTGACAAAGAAATAAACACTTTTAAAGGTATTTCCTCCGCTCTATTGCTTAAATTCAATCCATTTTCATTAAGTATTTTATTAATAACATCAATATTATAAATTTTTAAATTATTTTTTAAGTTCTTTCTTTTATATCTAAAAGCATCGCTTATTAATCTATCAAAATTTTCTCTCTTTTCACTTAACTTATTATTTTTAACCATAGAAATTACTGCACTATCCACATTAGGTGACGGCGTAAAAAATCTCCTATCAACAATAAATTCTTTAACAATATCATAATAACTATTTAACCATACCGTTATATAACCATAATCACTATGATTAACCGTTGCACTTAACCTATCAGCCACCTCATTTTGTACCATAATAACCATTTTATCAGGATACAATTCTGTAGTTATTTTTTTAACAATCAAGGATGTAATATAATAAGGAAGATTAGCAACGACATATATTTTTTTAAAGCTAAATTTAGCAACATATTCTTTTATATTAATATCTAAAAAATCACCTATAACTAATGTATAATTATCATTACCTTCAAGTTCTCTTTTCAATATAGATTCCAGCCTATAATCTATTTCAAATAAAATAGTATGCCCACTCAAAGGAACAATACGTTTGGAAAGAACGCCCATACCAGGACCTATCTCAATAACTAAAGTATCCTTATCAATATTACTAACACTAACTATTTTATCTATTATATCAACATTATTAATAAAATTCTGTCCTAAACTCTTTTTATGTTTAAATTTCTCCATAAAAACCTCCTAATAAAAAAAGGATACTTATCCTTTTAATAAAATCTATTACCACCAGTAACAATGAAATTATTGGATACCATACTATTCCAACCATTAAAACTATGATAATTATTATTTCTAATTCCACCTAAAGCATCCCTAACAATTTCTGTTGCTAAAGGACTAGCCCAACTAGAACTACTATAACAAGAAAATTGATACGGTTGAGCAACAACTTGCACTGGTGTAATACCCCTAGAATCCGCTCTATTCATTATTACAGACGCAACAGCCAAAATATCATCTCTACTACCATTAGCTTCACAAGTTACGACTCTTGCAACTGTATAAATCTCATCATCTGTTAAAGCATAAGTACGATTACCAGACGTAACATTAAAACCGAGTTCAGGTTTCGAATTATAATTACCTACTCCAGATGGAACTGGAACAGAAGGTGCAGGAACAACCACAGGAGCCGGTTCTGGCTCAGGTTCAGGTTCCTCTACAGAAGCAGAAGCAACATTAGGTGTACTATTAACACTTGCACTATTAGCATCTACTAAAGGTTCTTCTTTTTCTATTTCTTCACTACTAGTATTTTCCTGATTAACTACTTCAGAAGCACTATCATTATTAGCATATAAAAGTTTTACTGAATCTGCCATTTTAAACAAATTATCATTATAACTAACTATAGTCTTATTAGGGCTCATTTTTTTATCTACTATCATAAAGCCACAAGCTAAAGAGAATTGTAAACCTATAATTAAACCATAAGTCAGTGTTTTTTTCATATTATAATCACCTCATATAAATTAATTCAGTACTACAATTCTAACATAAAAAAGGCTAAATGTCAAATATCGACCTAACTGTCTCCTCTACAACAGCCTGAACATCCCCATTTTTAAGGCCTCGAAGAGAGCTAACATAGTCACAAATAAATTTAATATTTTTAGGTTCATTTTTACTTCCTCTATAAGGCTCCGGAGATAAATAAGGAGAGTCAGTCTCAAATACAATCTTAGAAAGCGGAATATTTTTAACAACATCTTTAACAACCTTAGAATTCTTAAAAGTAACAACTCCACCTACTCCAAAATAAACATTATTACTATTTTTTATAAACCTACTTGCCATCTCCAAGCTTCCCGAATAACAATGCAAAATTTTTGGTACAATAACATTTTCTAATATATTATATGCATCATTTATAGAATCTCTACAATGAATTATAATAGGTTTATTATACAAATTTGCAATATCAATTTGTCTCTTAAATAATTCAATTTGCTTATTTTTATTATAATTATCATAATGATAATCTAAACCAATTTCTCCTATTGCAACAATTTTATTATTGTTAATATTATCAATAATAAATTCATAATCATCTTCAGTTACAATATCGCATTCACTAGGATGAAATCCAATAGCACCATAAACATTTTCATATTTAGAAATTAGCTTTATAACCTCATAATTACTTTTTCTATCACATCCATTAACAATAATTTTATCAACCCCATTGTCTTTTGCCCGTTCTATAACCGCACCAATATCATCATAATATTCACTAAATAAATGACAATGAGTATCTGTCATATTTACTACCCCCTTTTTTTGTACTTAATAATTAAAAAATCAATCAAACAACCAAAAATAAAAATAAAATAACACACATCAATAAATTCAGCCCCTGTAAAAAAAGTACTACCCACTGCTACTAAAATACAGATAATAATTATTAAAATAATATTATCAGGATCTTTAAGTTTAAACATAATAATTTCTCCTTTTCTTATTAAATTGATATTATGGGTCCTACAAATAAAATATAACAAAAAAATTTTATAAAGTAAATAAAAATAGCAAAAGTTATAAAACTTTACACTATTAATGTTAACTAAAAAATATTAAATAAACAATTTTTTATTCTTCACCTTTACTCTTAAATGTAATAATTATAGGGGTTCCTTCTAAGTCAAAACTCTCCCTAATTTTATTTTCTAAATATCTTTGATAAGAAAAATGAACTAAATTCTTATTATTTACATTAAATACAAAATGTGGTGGTTTACATTCAGTTTGATGTACAAAGTAAACTTTAAGCCTTTTACCCTTATAAGATGGTGGTGCATTAAGTAAAACAGCATCTCTAATAACATCATTAAGTACACTAGTTTTAATTTCACGACAAGAATTTTCGTAAGCCTTTTCAACCTCTGGAATTAATGTATGAATTCTTTTCTTAGTAAGAGCTGATAAAAATACAATAGGTGCAAAAGGCAAAAACTGAAATTCATTTCTTATAAGCTTAGTATAATAATTAATATCATATTCTTTTCCACCAATATCCCACTTATTAATAGCTATAACAACCGCTTTACCACTATCTTTTGCATATCCTGCTATATGTTTATCATGAGTAGTAATCCCCTCTTCAGCATTAATAACAATAACACATACATCACTTCTACTAGTAGCCTTAAACGCTCTAATAACGGCATATTTTTCAATAGCCTCATATATTTTCCCACTTTTACGAATACCAGCAGTATCTATAATAACAAATTCTTTACCATTATATTTAAAAACTGTATCTACTGAATCCCTAGTAGTTCCAGCAACGTTACTAACAATAGCTTTTTCTTCATTAACAATAGCATTAACCAAACTACTCTTTCCTACATTTGGTCTTCCTATTAAACAAAACTTAATCCTATTATCATTCAGTTCCTCATCCTCATTTTTATTCATATCTTTTACAATAGCATCTAATAATGCAGTAATGCCAACATTATGTTCACCACTAACAGGTATTATTTCCTCAAATCCAAGTTCATAAAACGAATACAAATTATCCATTCTTTTTAAATTATCCATCTTATTACAAGCAACAATAACCCTTTTTTTACTTTTCATTAATATGTCTCTTATAATATAATCATTACGATTTATTTCTTCCTTACCATCTACAACAAAAACAACAACATCTGCTTCATCAATAGCAATATTAGCTTGTATCTTTATTTCTTCATTAAAAAGCTCATTACTTACATCAATACCACCAGTATCAATTAAACTAAACTTATATCCATTATAATTTGCATCAGCATATATTCTATCTCTTGTAACACCAGGAGTATCTTCAACAATAGAAATACGTTTACCAACAATTTTATTAAATAAAGTACTCTTTCCTACATTTGGTCTTCCAACAAGTGCAACTGTATTCATAACTAACCTCCCATATTAAAAAAACTATCTATAAGACTAATAACATCAGCCCTACCAACTTTAGTAACAGTCGAAAATAGAATTGGTTCTTTTTCAAGTTCCAAAGTCTTCATTATTATTTTCTTATTTTTTTCATAACTATTTTTACTTACCTTATCAACTTTTGTACAAATAACAACTACTGGTATATTATAATGTTTTAAAAAATTATACATCATAATATCATCATTAGTAGGTTTATGTCTAAAATCAACTAACATAAAAACTACTTTTAAATTATCTCTACTCTCCAAATAATCTTCCATAATAAGACCAAATTTATTTTTTAAATTTTTACTTACATTTGCATATCCATATCCAGGAGCATCAACTATATAAAATAGTTCATTAATAAAATAAAAATTAAGTGTTTGTGTTTTACCAGGTCTTGAAGAAGTTCTTGCATAATTTTTACGATTAACTAAAGTATTAATAAAACTACTCTTCCCTACATTGCTTCTTCCAACAAGCAAAAATTCAGGTTCTTCACCATCAGGAAACTGACTTTTTCTAACAGCTGAAACCGAAAGTTTTATATCGTTAATTTTCATCAAAAATCACATCCTTGCTAATAATTATACCAAAAAACAATAAAAATTGCAAATCTTTATTTATCATTTTTTGTACTTATAATAATAAAAAATAGTACTAATTTTTAGTAACTATTCTTTCAAATAAAACCTTAGCACTATTAACTCGCGTACCACTAATATAATAGCCAAACTTATCTAGTGTACTATAATCTTTCAAATCAGTATTAAGTTGTTTAAAAATTTCCTCCGCAGTATCAGGCAAATAAGCCTGTAACAAAACTGTAATACACCTAATAGATTCCACTAAATTATATATAACCGTTTTAAGCCTTAAAATTTGATCTTCATTCTTAAAAAGTACCCACGGCATAGTTTCATCAATATATTTATTACACATTCTATAAGCATCCATTATATACTCTAATGACTCTGCCACTCTTACATTATCAATACAATCATTTACCTTATTTTTTAAATTAATAACATTATCTATTAATACATTATCTATTTCATCCCTAGACATACCATCTTCAACAATACCATCAAAATATTTATTAGCAATTCCAATAGTCCTATTAACAAGATTACCCAAAACATTAGCCAAGTTAGAATTAATTGCATTAACCAATAAATCCTCTGTATAAGTGCCATCAGAAGCAAATGGCATTTCATGTATCATATAAAACCTAATAGCATCTACTCCATACTTACTAACCAAATCATCAGCATATACAATATTCCCTTTACTCTTACTCATTTTATCATTTCCAAACAACATCCAAGGATGACCAAATATCTTTTTAGGAAGTTCAAGATTTAACGTATGCAAAATAATAGGCCAATATATCGTATGAAATCTCAAAATATCCTTACCAATCAAATGAATGTCACAAGGCCAATATTTACTAAATTTATCATTGCTATCTTCATTAGGATTGTATCCCAAAAAAGTTATATAATTAGAGAGAGCATCTATCCAAACATAAATAACGTGATTATCATTAAATGAAACAGGAATACCCCATTTAAAACTTGTCCTAGATACACATAGGTCTTCAAGACCAGGTTTAATAAAATTATTCATAATCTCATTTTTTCTTGATTCAGGAACAATAAAGTCTGGATGAGAGTTTATATAATTTTCAAGCCATTTAGAATATTTACTCATTTTAAAAAAATACGCTTCTTCACTTGCTTCGTGAACATCTCTCCCACAGTCAGGACATTTACCATCAACAAGTTGGGAATTAGTCCAAAATGATTCACAAGGTGTACAATATAATCCCTTGTACTCACCTAAATAAATATCACCACTATCATAAAGCTTCTTAAAAATTTCTTGTACTATTTTTTTATGCTTTGCATCCGTAGTCCTAACAAACTTATTATAGCTAGTATTCATAATATCCCAAATAGATTTTATTTCTCCACTAATCATATCCACATATTGTTGTGGTTTCATACCATTAGCATAAGCTTTCTCTTCTATTTTTTGACCATGTTCATCCGTACCTGTTTGAAAATATACATCATATCCACATAATCTTTTATATCTAGCAATTACATCAGCTAAAACAATTTCATAAGTATTACCAATGTGAGGCTTTGAAGTAGCATAAGCAATAGCAGTACTAATATAAAATTTTTTCATCAAATCAACTCCATTCAACTTTCAAATTAACTATATTATATCATTTAAAATAAAATTAGTAAACAAAAAAGAAGCATTAATCTATAAAATGCTTACTAAGTAATTTCGATAATATACTTGCCATCTTCTCCTCCGCATCAGTAATAATATTATCAGTAGAAATAATAATAACGCTACCTATTGCATCTGTATTATTAACAATTGAACTGAAAGCATAATATCCAAAATCAGTTACACCATTAACAATTTCGAATTCTCTTTTTTGTCTTTGAGCAAAGCTATCTCTACGTTCAATAGAACGTTCCGTAAATTCACTAATATCCATATCCAAATATTTTTTCTTTAATCCACCGCTAGCAGCTATAACTTTACTTTTATCCGTAATTATAATACTATGTTTTATAACAGCATAAAAAGATTCTGCGTATTTATTAGCAACTGTTTCCAAACTTTCCATTGGAGAATATTTTTTTAAAACAATATCCTCTCCATCAAGTAAAATTTCCAAAGAATCACCATTACCTATTTTCAAATTTTTTCTAAGTTCCTTAGGAATGACAATCCTTCCAAGTTCATCTATTCTTCTAATTATACCTGTTGTTTTCATTAAAGTACCCCTTTCTAATAATATTTTGTAATTTTTTTTTTAAGTTATACTAAAAAGAAACAAATTATTTAACATAATTTGCAACTTTATCAAAAAATTCTATTAAGTAAATCAGAAAATGCTTCTCCAAGTTTACAATATCCAAAATTATATGAACATTATTTTTAGAAGTCGTAAATCTAAAATGTCTACTAACATTATAAGCCATCACAAACAAATCTGAAACATCAATAAACTTTAAAACATTCTCCGGAAGTGTAATATCTATAAATGAACAATTTTGTTTAACATCAGTTATTCCAAGCCTATTAGCAAGTTTTTCAAACCATTCTTCATACATATATATTTCAATATTTTCACTAATATTACCAAATCTATCAATAAGTTCTTTTTTTACCTTTTCCATTTTATTATAAGAATCAACTGTATTAATCATCTTATGAATTTCAATTTTCAAATCAACATCACTAACATAAGAATCAGAAATATGAGTTTCTATATTAATTAAAGGCATATTATTAACATTATCTGTATCATCTACATTTTCCTCACCTTTCAATTTTCTAATTTCCTCATTAAGCATTTTTAAATACAAATCAATTCCAATTGCATCTATAAATCCAGATTGTTCACGTCCTAAAATATCTCCAGCACCTCTAATAGAAAGATCCCTCATTGCTATTTTAAAACCACTACCAAGTTCTGTAAATTCCTTAATAGTTTCAAGTCTCTTACTAGCATTTTCATTCAAAACCTTATTGCCATCATACATAAGATACGCATAACCAATTTTATTACTACGTCCTATTCTTCCTCTAATTTGATATAATTGCGAAAGTCCAAATTTATCAGCGTTTAATATAATTAATGTATTAGCATTAGGAATATCTATGCCCGTTTCTATTATAGTTGTACATACCAAAACATCAAATTTATGTTCAGTGAAATCAAGCATTTTTTTCTCAATTTGTCCTTTTTCCATTTGCCCGTGAGCAATATCAATTTTTGCCTCAGGAACAAGTCTTTTTATATTTCTTACCTTATTTTCAATACTTTCAACTCTATTATACAATACAAATACTTGACCATTTCTCGATAACTCTTTATAAATTACATCCCTTACTATAATATCATTTTCTTCCATTACATACGTCTGAATAGGATACCTTTGAGCAGGCGGTGTTTCAATTAAAGCTAAACTTCTCACACCTGTCATTGACATTTGTAAAGTTCGAGGAATAGGAGTAGCTGATAATGTAAGAACATCAATATTACTTTTGCATTTTTTTATTTTTTCTTTATGTGTTACTCCAAATCTTTGTTCTTCATCAATTACAAGCAACCCTAAATCTTTAAAAACAACATCATTTCCTAATAATCTATGTGTCCCAAAAACAATATCTATACTACCATTTGCAAGTTTTTCAAGAATTAATTTTTGGTCTTTAATTGAAACAAATCTATTTAAAAGAGAAATATTAACAGGAAATGAAGAAAATCGTTCTAATGCACTTTTATACTGTTGTATAGAAAGTACAGTAGTAGGACATAAATAAGCAACTTGTTTACCATTATTAACAGCCTTAAACATTGCCCTAAATGCAACCTCAGTTTTACCATAACCGACATCACCACATAAAAGCATATCCATTGGTTTAGGACGTTCCATTTCTTTTTTTATAGAATTAATTGCTTTAAGTTGATCATCAGTTTCAGAATATGCAAAATTATTATCAAAAATAACTTGATTTTCATCTTCTATACTAAATGAAAATCCTTTCATCGCTTCACGTTCAGCAGATACCTTTATTAAATCACCAGCTATGTCATTAAGCTTCTTTCTAATTTTATTCTTTTTCTTTTGCCAATCTGTTGTACCAAGCTTATTAACTACAAGTCTACTTCCTTCTTTACCACTAAATTTAGTTATTCTATCAATTTTTTCAACTGGAATATATAAAGAGTCATCATTAGCATACATTACTTTAATATAATCCTTTAAAATTCCATTTCTAGTAATAGTACACAGACCTTTATAAATACCTATTCCAAATTGTTCATGAACTACAAAATCTCCAATACATAGATTAATTGTATTATCAATTTTACCACCAGACTTATACCTACCCTTATAAACTTTATTTGAAGTAGAAAACAAATCACTTCTAGCAATAACAACAACATCATTAAATATAAAACCTGAAGACAAATGAAAATCAATAATATTAACCTTGTTCGAAACAATATTATTTTTACTAGTAATAAGATAACTACAACCAGAAATATATCTAGTAACACGTTTTATTTCATTACTACCATTCAAACAAATAATAACTGTTTTTCCATTTTGTATGTATGACATAAGATCCTTAGAAAAACTATTATAATCTCCCATATAATTGTGAATTTTTGAACTAGAATATCGAATATATTTTTCAATATCAGGTCTATTGCTAACAGAGTTATCAAAAGTAAGCAAAAATAATTCTTTTTGAGGATTAAAATCATCCAATCTAAACATATATTCCGTTTTAAACTCATTATTAGCTGTGCTATCATATTCGAACATCGTTTTTAACAAAATTTCATAGCCACCCATTATTTGATTATAATCATAATACACTAAAATAAAATCAGATAAATATTCTGATATATTACATACATTTTTATCATAATGCAATAAATATTTTTGTTTTTTTATAACATCAATATTCTTATCTTCAACTATAAATTCTGAAAATGGTGGGATTAATACACAATCAATTTCTTTATTAGAAAGTTGAGATTGTACATCAAAATACTTAATACTTTCTATTGTATCTCCCCAAAATTCAATCCTAACAGGATTATTATCTAATGTTGGAAAAATATCAATAACATATCCTCTTACACCAAACTTTCCGCTTTCATTTACTATTGTTTCACGCTCATAACCAGAATTATAAAGTTTATTAATCAATAATTCTCGATCAATACTCATTCCCTTTTTTAATTCAATATAAGACTTTAACCATAGTTTTTTATTAGGTAAATATCTAAGATATCCCATCAAATTTGTAATTAATATAACTTTTTCCTTTTTACATATTGAATCCAAGGTGTTTATTCTCTCAATCATCAATTCTGGACTGATTATAGTAGCTTCACTAGTTAAAAAATCATCCATAGGAAATAAAACTACATCATTTGAAAAATCACTAATTTTATCAAATAAGTTAGATGCCTCATACAAAGAATTAGTGACAACAATCATAGACTTATTACACTTCTTAAATTTGTTATATATATAAAGAGAATAAAGTTCACTATTCAATCCACTAACAGCATAATTAACATTATCATCAATATTAAATAAATCATCAAAAATATTCATAAAACCTCCCTACTTAGACAAAGAATTATACTTAGATAATAACCTTTCTCTGTCTAAAATTACAAAGTCAATAATAACATCATCTAACATTAAAAAACAATTGTTAATAATATCAAGTTCATCCGCATTAAATTTGCCTAAAACATAGGAAATGACATCAACATTATTATTACCAATACCAATTTTAAGTCTTAAAAATTTTTTTGAATTTAAATTTTCAATTATGTTTTTAATCCCATTATGGCCACCAGAATTATGATTAAAAGAAAATTTAAACTTACCAAGTTCCATATCCAAATCATCCTGAACAACCATCACATCATTAAGATCTACATTATAATAATTTACAAACTTTACAACTACCTCTCCAGATAAATTCATATACGATAATGGTTTTAAAAATATTATTTTTTCGTTATTTATTATACCCGTTCCATACAGACCATTAAATTTTTCCTTAGCTATATCTATTGAATATTTTTTTGACCAATAATCAAGCAAAGAAAAACCAATATTATGTCTTGTTTTATCATATTTTTTCTCAGGATTACCCAAGCCAACTATTAATTTCATTTTTCCCTCCGACTATGATATTCTTTATAAACATCACTTTTTGTTATTTTATGATTCTTGGCAACTTTTTTTATAGCATCCATAGTATTTAATCCATCAGAAATATATTTATCAATTTCAGAATTAATAGAATCAAAGACCTCAGGAATCTCACGATATCCATCAACAACAATAACGTATTCTCCCTTAATAGTTCCCATATTATTCAAAAGTTCACTTAGTAGACCACGATATATTGATTCGTGAATTTTAGATATTTCTCGAGAAATACTAATTATTCTATCTCCAAATATTTCATACATACTATTTAATGTCCTTTCAATTCTATGAGGTGCTTCATAAAATACCATTGGATACAAAAAATTTTTAAGTTTTTCCAATTCAGACCTACGTTTATTCTCCTTACTATCTAAAAAACCATAAAACAAAAAATGATTGCTACTAATACCAGAATTTACAACAGCCGGAACAAAAGCAGTCGCTCCTGGAAGTGCAACCACATTATATCCAAGCTTAGCAACATAACTTACAGTTTTATACCCTGGATCACTAATAATAGGAGTTCCTCTATCTGTAACAAGACTAACACAACAACCCTCTTTTAAATATGAAACAACTTTTTCTTTCACAATACTTTCATTATGCTCATGTAATGAGACCAATTTTTTCTTTATACCAAAATAATTAAAAAGATTTGTCGTTACTCTTGTATCTTCGGAAAAAATTACATCTGATTTTTTTAGAATTTCAACCGCTCTATAAGTCATATCTTCCATATTACCTATAGGAGTAGGAACTAAATATAAACAATTATTTCCGTTATAACTACTCTGCCACATTTTCAATACCTCCAAACATTAATCTAATTTCCTCGCAGTATTGATTACTATCGTTATAAACAATCAATGGAGGAAGAATTTTCATTCCGTTTTTTCCATTTTTATAACCCTCTATTAAAAAGACATTACTATTTTTATTACTTTTAGGATAAACAAATCTAACCACTTTTGGTTCTATATTATATTTTTTCATTAAATCAACTACCTCAGAAAATCTATTCGATACATGAACCAACGCAATGTGTCCACCATTTTTAAGCATTTTGCTTGCTTCAAATATTATTTCTTCCAAAGAAATTTTAATTTCATGACGTGCAATGGCTTTTACCTCGTTACTATTTTTCAAAGAAGAATCATTACATCTAAAATAAGGCGGATTACACACAATAACATCAATTGAACCTAAATCATAGTAGGATGAAATATTTTTAATATTATCATTAATAAGAGTAATTTGTTTTGCCATTCTATTAACATTAACAGACTCAACTGCCAATTTATATACTTCTGTTTGCAACTCAATACCAACAATATGCTTATTGCACCTTTTATTTAACAACATAGCTATAGGGGCATTCCCCGTAGCAAAATCAATTATTTTTTTATCTTTATAATTAATTGTAACAAAATTTGCTAATAAAACTGAATCTAAAGAAAAAGTAAAATATTCAGAATTTTGATATATAAACATATTTTCATAATTCAAAAGTCTATTTTTAACCTTCATTATTAACATTTACCTCCACTAGACCTTCGTCAGTTAAAACTGTATAATTCCTTTTCAAAATATTAAGAGCTACTACTTTTCCCTGACTTTTATTTATTTGAACAGTATCCCCAATATCAGGAATTTCAGTTTTATAAAAAGTATATGTATCATTCTCATAATTTAAACAACATAACAACCTACCACAAGCACCATTTATTTTACTTGGATTTAAAGCTAACATTTGATTCTTAGCCATACTTATAGTCACTGTTTCAAAAGAATTTAAAAAACTACTACAACACATTGGTCTACCACATGGACCTATACCTCCTATCACTCTAGCCTTATCTCTAATACCTACTTGTCTAAGTTCAATACGTGTTTTATAATATGATCCCAATTCACGGGCTAATTTTCTAAAATCAACTCTTTCATCAGCTAAAAATCTAAAAAGTAATTGTGACCTATCAAATGTATATACAGCATCCAATAACCTCATTTTTAAATTATACTTTTTTATAAGTTCTTTACATTTATTAATAGAATCATTTGCATCCTTAATATTGTCCAAAAATTTAAAATAGTCTTTTTCCTGAGCAATTCTTATAATTTTATTATAATTAAAATTTTTATCAACTAATTTATTATTTAAAAAGCAAACAACAGTACCATATTCCATACCTTTTTCGGTTTCAACAATAACGTCTAATCCAATCTTTAATTCAAGAAAATTATCATCAAAATAACTAACTTTACCTTTCTTATTAAGCCTAACACCTGCAATCATTTTTCTAATCCCTCACTAACATCTATAATTAACTTATCCAAAAATAAATTCAAATTAACATTATAATCAAAATTTTCTTTTGCTTTAAATAAAATATATAATATATTTAAAGTCTTATCAATTGTTAAATTAATCGAAATTTCTTTTAATTTATCTAAATTGGATAAAAAATATAAATCATCATTATAATTTGTTTTTAATTTAAGAATATCATAATAAAAACATATCATAATATCCAATAAAATTTTATTATCTAATTTAAATGAATCATTTCCACTATTTTTAATAACAAAATGATTACCCCACAATTCGTTCAAGTAAACAATTGTTAAAGTACCATTTTTATTTAAAAAATCAATAAATTTAAATGAATCATCAAATAGGCTTTTAAATGTATCTTTTTCTATTACACCATTGTTAATACTTTCATATAAATTATCAACTGTACTTTTTTCAAGATAACTTTTTTTCCCAATTCTTATCATTTGACATCTGCTAATAATAGTAGATAATACCTTCTCAATATTATAAGTTGTCAAAATTGCAACAACATTTTCATTTGGTTCTTCTAAAAACTTAAGTAACGAATTAGCGGCACTTGCGTTCATTTTATCGCAATCTCTTATTAAATAAACCCTAATCTCATTATTTAAAGATTTAGTAGCAAAAAATTTTTGAACATTTAAAATATCCTCTTTTTTTATGAGCCCATTACAAGGTAAAATAATTTTTAAATCCAAACAATTATTTTCATCTATATTTCTACACGTTGAACATTTAGAACAAACATTACTTATAAAATTTTTATCTCTTTCAGGACATAGCAACATTTTTATAAACTTATAAACATCAGAATATGAATCTTCATTATAAAGTTCAAACAAATAAGCATGAGAAGGTTTTTGCTTGTTCAAAACGCTATTAAAAATAACATTAAAAACATTTGTATCATTTTTAATCCTATCAATCATTACTAACCTCCTATAACAAAAGAAAAAGTATCAAAATCAAAAATCCTAATCCAAATACATCAAATAAATAAATAATTAATAATGTAAATATATTTATAGGTATCATAACATTTAATGGAGCTATTATTACATTTATTACATAAAGCATTAAAAAACAATATATAATTTTTTTTATAAAATTAAATACGTATTTCAAGAAAACCACCCACTAAATATATGATAAAATTATCTCAACTTATACTTTTTCTTTCTTCAAAAGCAAGTTCTAATGTCATTTGATCCAAATAGTCAATATCAGCACCAACTGGAATTCCCGTAGCTATTTTTGTAACTTTAATTCCTGTTTTTAATAAAATATTTCCAATATATTGCATAGTAGTTTCACCCTCAATATTTGGTTTCAATGCTAAAATAACTTCATTAACATTATCAATATCAATTCTCTTTATTAATGCCTCTATTGGCAAATCATTTGGCCCTATTCCACTATAAGGAGATATTACCCCCCCTAAAACGTGATATAATCCATTGTAATTACCTATTCGTTCGAATGAAACAACATCTTTAGGTTTTTCAACAACTAAAATTTTACTCTTATTTCTATCTAAATCTGTACAAATCTCACAATTATTATCAAATGTAATGTTGTTACAAATTTCACATCTACCAATTTTATCTCTAAAAGCAAGCAAATTATTAGAAAAATTGGTAATATCATCAGAAGTAAATTCTAATAGTGAAAAAACAATTCTTTCAGCACTTTTATCTCCAATACTTGGTAGTTTTTTAAAACTTTCAATTAAATTTTTTATTATCAAAGAATCCATTTACATCAAACCTGATAAGCCTTGCCCATATTTACCAAGTTTCTTTTCTTTTTCATTATTAGATTTCTTTACTGCATCATTAAAAGCAACAGCTATCATATCCTCTAAAAGTTCAATGTCATCTTTATCTATACCCTTATCAGATGAAATTTTAACAGATTTTACTTCCTTATCTCCATTTATAGTAACCTCAACTAATGAAGAACATCCAGTATATACACTATTTGATAGTTCCTTTTGTGTCTTTTGTAACTCCTTTTGTAATTTTTGAGCCTCTTGTAACATTCTTTGCATATTCATTAAAATCATCCTTTCTTTTATCTAATTTCTACTTTATCTTTACCAACAATACTAATTAACTTTTTTAAATCTTCACTATTTGCATCATTATTTTCAAATAATAATGTTTTAGGCTTAAAAACATATCCTGACTTAATCTTTTCAATATAATCAGCTCTTATACCTAGCCATTCTTTTTCTAATAAGAAAACAATATCATATTTCTTTCCATAAACTTTTAAAATTAGATCAGAAACAAGTATCATATTTTTATTAAGTCTATCACAAATTGAATCAAACTTCGTTGAAAACATAACTTCATATTGTGACACAACTACCGGTTTAACATCGCTAAGCAATCCAGCAATTAATCTATATTTATCGTCTGCACAATATTCATTAATAGTTATCCAACGTGAAGAAAAACTTATAAGTTCTTGTTTGTTAGCACCCGCTAAGCAATTATTAATTTTAATATCTTTATTTCGTAAATCTATTTCCTCTAATTTATTATCATTTAATTCAGAGTTATTTATAAGCAATATATCTTTATGCGTTTCATCCACATCCACAACATTTTTTAAACTATTTTTATTAAGATTACTTTCATTATTGTTTTCTTCACTTTTATTTAATACTACTTTATCCTTATTATTTAAATATTTCATAATTTTTAAAATAGTTACACAACATAATATATTAATATAACTACTATTTACAATTTTATTTTTTAAATCATTAATTTCATTTATTAATTGGAACAAAACATTTTCATTAAAGTTTTCACTATAATCTATAATAACATCATTTTTATCACCAATATTAGTCAACCTACCACAAGTTTTATATAAAAGTATATCCTTAAATAATTCTATTAGTTGATCAATAAAGCCTGAAACACTTTTATCATTAGACTCGAGCTCATCAAAAAATGAAACTACCTCACCTACTTCATTGTTAATAAGGTAATTTAAAAAATTACGAATATCTAATGTTGAAATTGATCCATTAACATTATCTACATCATCCATTGTTATCTTTCCATCTTTATAAACAGAAAGTTCATCCAATAAATTAATTGCATCTCTTAACCCACCATCAGATATTTTAGCTATCTCGTAAATTGCATCTGTTGTTATTTCAATGGATTCTTCATTAGCAATATATTGTAACCTTTTTGCGATATCATCTTCACTAATTCTTAAAAATTTAAACTTTTGACATCTAGAACTAATTGTAAGTGGTATTTTATTAGGCTCAGTAGTTGCTAAAATAAAAATTATATGTGATGGAGGTTCTTCCAAAGTTTTAAGCAAAGCATTAAATGCTTGAATAGTTAGCATATGAACTTCATCTATAATATATATTTTATATCTCCCACTACTTGGCACCAAATTAATTTTATCCCTAAGTTCTCTTATTTCATCAACACCATTATTAGATGCTGCATCTATTTCAATAATATCACTTGTATTATTCAAACAATTTTCACAATTATTACAAGGATTTCCATCAATTAAATTACTGCAATTAACCATTTTAGCAATTATTTTCGCTGTAGTTGTCTTACCAGTTCCACGCGGCCCTGAAAATAAATAAGCATGCGATAACTTATTTTCCATTATAGCATTATTGATAACTTTAATAATTTTATTTTGTCCAACCATATCGCCAAAATTAGAAGGTCGATACTTCCTATATAATGCTAAATACTTCATAATACCTCCTCCCCTACACATATATTATATCATATTTTTTTATTAATTTCTTCTTTTTTTAAAAAATTCACTTAATATTTTTGAACATTTTTCATTTTGCATATTAACAGCAGTTTTCCCATTAAACAATTGTTCTGTAAAATGATTATTTTTATTATTTTTAGTGCCGAAATAAAGAGTATCTATTTGAGCTTCATTAATTGCCCCCAGACACATTAAACAAGGTTCTAAGGTACTATAGATTGTACAATTTTTAAGAATCTTACTATTCTTTTTTTTACAAGCCATATTTATTGCCATAATTTCCGCATGGCATAAACAATTTTTCTTTTTTTCTTTACAATTATAACCAAAACCTATTACTTTATACGTCATTAAATCTATAATTACAGTTCCAACTGGAACTTCCTCATCATCTGACGCTTGTTCAGCATAACGCAAACATTTGTTTATATAATATTCGTTCATAATAAAACACCTCTATCAACAGGTATAAATTATATCACATTTTTTTATAATCAACAACGTTCCACGTGAAACATTAAGTTTTAAATATACTCATATCAATTAACATAACCTACACCTAAATAAATAAACCAACTTTTTACTAATATAAATTCTAATTATAAATTTTCTCTATCAACAGGTATAAATTGTTTCCATGTTTCACGTGGAACATTATTTTTTTATTATAAATAACAGAAATAATAATATTAATTAATATGAATAAAACTATACTCTATATATTATTTTTTTATATTTTAAATCCTTTATTTCTAAATAATTATAAGTTTTATTTTTATATTACTTGAAACATTCTAATAAATTACTTTCATACTATCAATAATTTAGCTAAAAAAAGCTATTAAATAATAAACATTAATAATTCTTATGTTCCACGTGAAACATTAAATTTTAAATATACATATATCAATTAACATAACCTACATCTAAATAAATATGCAAATCATCTTTTTTATTAAATTAAATACAATTTATAGTTATTATTTTACTATTTTACTTTATCAACAGATATAAACTATTTAATGTTTCACGTGGAACATTGTTTTTAATTTAACAAGATATTATAAACAAGTTACTAATATAATTCAAACAAATAAAGAAACTATTTAAATAATTATTATTTA
>JABLTL010051395.1_pt1 | contig 40016 bp, 49 predicted proteins | sample 7160151 | NCBI WGS metagenome assembly JABLTL01 (sample SAMN14651223, study PRJNA627086) | human gut metagenome | isolation source: feces | host: Homo sapiens | reverse complement strand
ACTAAGCAGATCTCCGAGGCTAAAATTCGCTGCACAAATCCGGCCGGATCGCTTTTTTGCGTTAATTGAGGCAGCGGTTAACATTGTGCTTTCGCTGGTGCTGGTAACCCGCTTTAAAACAATAGATGGCCTTATTTTAGCTAACCTGCTTAGTATGCTGCTCATTCCTATGTGGACGCAGCCGTACCTGGTTTACAAGCATGTGCTGAAAAAAAGCGTTGCAGGTTATTATTTGCGGTACGCCGTTTACGCGGCCTTAACTGCGGCAATGACGGCGCTTACCCTGTTTTTAACCACCCGGTTTATTACGGTGCAAAACATTTTGTTAGAGCTTTTGCTAAAGGCTTTGGTTTGTTTGGTTGTACCCAACGGGCTAAACCTTTGCATTTTTGCTAAAACACCCGAAATGCAAGATCTAATTACAATGGGCAAGAGCCTGTTGAAAAGAAAAAGAGGTTGATAAGATTATGAGTGAAGAATGTACCCACAATTGTGAAACCTGCTCGGCCAGCTGCGGCGAGCGTACCGACCCCCAAAGCTTTTTGGAAAAGCCAAATGAGCTGAGCCACATTAAAAAAGTTATTGGCGTTGTAAGCGGTAAGGGCGGCGTTGGTAAGTCGCTTGTTACCTCTATGTTGGCAACGGTTATGAACCGCCGCGGGCACAAAACCGCTATTTTAGACGCCGATATTACCGGCCCCTCTATTCCCAAAGCGTTTGGATTAAAAGAAAAGGCCACCGGCAACGAGCTGGGGCTGTTCCCGGTAAAAACTAAAATGGGCATTGAGGTTATGTCGGTTAATTTGCTGCTGGAAAACGAGACCGACCCGGTTGTTTGGCGCGGCCCGGTAATTGCCGGCACCGTAAAGCAATTTTGGACCGATGTAATTTGGAACGATGTAGACTACATGTTTGTAGATATGCCCCCCGGAACCGGCGATGTGCCGCTAACGGTGTTCCAGTCCCTCCCGGTGGACGGCATTATTGTGGTAACCTCCCCGCAGGAGCTGGTTGGCATGATTGTAGATAAAGCCGTTAAAATGGCGGATATGATGAATATTCCGGTTTTGGCGCTGGTAGAAAATATGTCTTACTTTGAGTGCCCGGATTGCGGCAAAAAACACGCTATTTTTGGCGAAAGCCATTTGCAGGAAATTGCCGCGCGGCACGGTATTGGGCAAACCGCCCGCCTGCCAATTAACCCCGAAATTGCCCACGCTTGCGATAACGGCCTGGTAGAGCTGTTTGAGGGCGATTGGCTGGACGGCGTTGCCGACGCGTTGGAGCAAAACTAATTTGGCAAAGGGTTATGAGCAATACTTTTAAAAAAGGCCTGATAGACGGGCTGCCGGTTTGCCTGGGCTACCTTTCGGTAGCGTTTGCTTTTGGCATTTTTGCCGTTTCAAGGGGGCTTGGCGTTTGGCAAGCCGTACTAATTTCTATGACGAATGTAACCTCGGCCGGGCAACTGGCCGGTGTGCCGATTATTACTTCGGGCGGCCTGCTCAGCGAGCTGGCCGTTTCGCAGTTTGTTATTAATTTGCGCTACGCGTTAATGTCGGTCTCGCTCTCTCAAAAAATGGATTTTAGCGTGCGGCTAAGAGATAAATTTATGATTTCGTTTTTAAATACAGACGAGGTGTTTGCCATTGCCTCGGCCCAATACGGCGAGGTTGGCCGGCGCTACATGTACGGGTTAATTTTAACCCCGTTTTTGGGTTGGAGCTTTGGCACCCTGCTGGGTGCGGTAGCCGGCGATATTTTGCCAAAAATGTTAACCGACGCTCTGGGCATTGCTATTTACGGCATGTTTATTGCCATTGTTGTGCCGGCGGTAAAACAAAGCCGGGCAACCGGGCTTTGCGTGCTGTTGGCGGCGGCGCTTAGCTGTTTGTTTTACTACATTCCCGCCTTAAAGGCTGTACCAAGCGGTTTTGTAATTATTATTTGCGCGGTTGCCGCCGCGGCGCTTTTTGCGCTTTTGGCCCCCATTCCGCCGCAGAAAGGGGAGGAACCCTGTGAATAACGGCAACGGCTACCCGTTTTTAATTTACTTGGCGGTTATGGCCGGGGTGACTTACCTGGTGCGTATGCTGCCGCTGGTGTTAATTCGCAAAAAAATAACCAACCGGTTTTTGCTTTCGTTTTTATATTACATGCCGTACGCCGTGCTAACGGTTATGACGGTGCCGGCCTGCTTTTACGCCACCGGCAGCCTGCCAACCGCCCTAATTGGCTTTGGCGTGGCGCTGGTGCTGGCCTACTTTCGTAAAGGGCTTTTGCTGGTTGCCTCGGCCGCGGTTGCGGCGGCGCTGCTGGCAAACGCGGTTATGCTTTGGCTGTTTTAAGCTTTGCTTTTTAGGTTGTACTTTAAATTATTTTCTTTGGCCTTTTTAAGGCGTGCGGTGTTTTTTAATTCCAACTTTGGTTTTTAAGCGCTGCTTTGGCTTTTCATTCAGCTTTGTTTTTTAGGCCTGCTTTAGCCGTTAGATTTTGCTTTGGCCTTTAGACTTTGGTTGGCTTTTAGGTTTTATTTTGTTTTTGGCCTTTGCCACCGTGGTTTGCCGTAGGCCGGCAAACGGCTTTTGCGCCAACTTGCACCTTTTGCGCCGCCCGCCCTAAACGGGCAAAAACCCGCCGACCGGGTTGCTAGCTTTGCCTAAACGGCCGCTTTGGCCTACCTAAAAGGGGCAGAATTTGCCCAAAAGCAAAAAAAGCCTTGAAAATTTTACCCGTTTGGTATACAATAGTGTTAATAGGTGCCGGCCGCTTGCCGGCCTGCGGCATTACTGCTTTAAAGGAGATGGGCAAAATGAACGACCAAACAATGACCTTTTCAATTGGGAACGACCGGGAGCGCGAGGTGCGGGAAATTATTACCACCGCGTATAACGCCCTGCAGGAAAAGGGCTATAACCCGGTAAACCAAATTGTTGGCTACATTTTGTCGGAGGACCCCACCTACATTACCACCCACAATAACGCCCGCAATTTAATTCGCAAGGTAGACAGAGATACTTTACTGCAAATGCTGGTAAAGTATTATATGACCCACTAAACCGCCCCGCGGTACCATTTTTGAAAGGTTGAAGAATATGGCAGAAGAAAAGTTTTTGGCGTACAAGGGCCGCCCTTTGGTACGCAAGGATAATACCATTTATTACGGCAGCATGGCCGATGAATACGTTTGCACGCTGCAAATTGTAAGCTACAAGGAGCAAAACGGCGAGCAGGAGCCCGATAAAATTCAAATGCAGCTGCTTAAAACCGACCCCACCCTGCCAATTTTAGAGCGGTTGGTTAAAAACAGTGAAAAAAATGGCCTTTACAATGCCATTGAAACTGCCGCCATTTGGCTGGACAGGGTTGCCAAGGCTTAATTTGGCTGGGGCCAAAAATTTAAAAAAGCTTTTAAAACTGCTGTGGCTTTGCCACGGCAGTTTTTTGCATATTTTAAGCTTTTTAAGTAAAAATAGTATAAAGCAAATAAAAGAGAATAAACGGGCGGGCTGCTAAGTCCGGTTTGTTGGAGGTATTACATCATGACGAATTCTCAATACGCTCAGGCGGTAAAAAAGGCTTCTAAGCCCTCGCCAAAAATTAAAGATTTTGTTTGCGCTTTTGTAATCGGCGGCCTTATTTGCGTTATTGGCCAGCTTTTTTTTGAGCTTTATACAAGCCTTGGCTTTACTAAGGATGAGGTTAAAATGCTGGTGCCGGTTAGCCTAATTTTTATTGCGGTGGTGTTAACGGCGTTTAAGGTGTTTGACGATATTGCAAAGCACGCCGGCGCCGGCACCTTGGTGCCAATAACCGGCTTTGCAAACGCGGTGGCCTCCCCGGCCATTGAGTTTAAAAGCGAGGGGCAAATTTTAGGCATTGGCGTTAAAATGTTTACCATTGCCGGGCCGGTTATTTTGTATGGCACGGCGGCCTCGGTTATTTACGGCGTTATTTATTGGGTTGTGCAAACCTTTTGCAAATAAAAGGGGGAGAACATTTTGCCGGAAAAAGAATTATTGCATTTTCAAAACGGGGTATTTGTGCAGGCCTTTGCGGCGGTTGGCAGCAAGGCTGAAAGCGCTGGCCCGCTGGGGCCCTGCTTTGATTACCTTTACAAGGACCCAACTGCCGGGCAAAAAAGCTGGGAACAGGCCGAAAGTGCCCTGCAAAAAAAGGCTTTAACGCTGGCACTGAAAAAGGGGAATATTCCCCCTAACGACCTTGATATGATTTTTGCGGGCGATTTAATTAACCAGTGCACGGTAAGCAGCTTTGGGTTAAAAGATTTTTCCCGCCCGTATGTTGGAATGTACGGTGCCTGCTCTACCATGGCGCTTACCCTGCTAACGGCGGCGCAGTTTGTGGCGGCGGGCAGCTGCAGGCAAACAGCCAGCGTAACCTCCTCCCACTTTTGTACCGCCCAACGCCAGTACCGCTACCCGTTAGAATACGGCGGCCAGCGCCCGCCAACCGCCCAGTGGACCGCTACGGCTGCCGGCGCGGTTATTTTGGGCAGCAGCCCTAAAAAGGTTCAGGTTTGCAGCGCGCTGGTTGGCACGGTAACCGATTACGGCGTAACCGACCAAAACAACATGGGTGCCGCCATGGCTCCTGATGATGTTAAAATAAGACCATACCCAAAGTTAGAGGGTATGGTCTTTTTCTACACACAAATCCAGTAAACAAGGGGGTTCCGAGCACTTTTTAAGGATTTTTCAGCGAAAAAATGTCGAAAAAACTGTTAATAAAATTAGGTTGCTATCTTCAATTCATTAACACTCAAAGGAGGAATTTCATGAACCTATATGAAACATTGCTATCCGAATTCGGTTATAACAAACCTATACTGTTTTCAGAAATAAAATTTAATAATTGGTGTCCTCAACAAATCAGCAGAGATTTGCGAAATTTATGCCAGGACGGAAAGGTTGTTAAATTTGATTCAGGTATTTACTACATACCGAAAACAACTCCGTTTGGAGTTGCACATTTTAATCCTAGAAAGGTAATTGAAAAGAAATTTATAAAAGATGCTGATAATGTTTTTGGGTACTATTCAGGAAGTTATCTACAATACGAACTCGGCATATCAAAACTCAACCCCGCCACCATCGAAATATATACCAATATAGAGAGCCGAGATTTACACAAGGTCAAGTTAGGTAATTATCAAATTGCTCTTCGCAAACCGCGAACCAAAATCGACAAGCACAACGCACCTGTCCTTTGCTTCTTGGAACTGATGAACGGCATCGACACCGAAACCCTTGACGAGTATAAACGCAAACTTATATCCGACTATATCGCAGAAAACCGAATCACGCAAAAACAAATTACTAAATACATACCGTATTTCCCCGATAAAACCTGCCGAAATTTAATCGAAAGCGAGGTAATCTACCGTGTCCCGCAGTAATAGTTGTATGGTTTGTACATATCTAATCGAACTTGTAGCAGGAATAATGACCGGTTACATATTTATCTATCTTGACGATGCCATTGTAATGAGATTTGCACTTTCGATTTTATATATCCCCGCAGTTCTTGTGCTTGTGGACGCAAAATCAAAAATAGTGCGATTTTTGGTCTACTTAATGCTAACCGCAGTTTGCTTTTGGGGAGTTCTTTATGCTATCTATTTCCGCAGACCATTTGGTTTTTCGCTTATGTTTTGTGCCATTGTCGGCTTTGTTTATTATGTTATATTTAGCGATACCGCCAAAAAGGATAAAATGTCAAAAATAATTATCGTCAACGTTTGTTTTTTCACGCTCGTGTTCTTAATCGCTCTCTCTTGCAACCTAATGTTCAATCCTAGACACGCACCTCTCCTCAACGGCGGCGCAGTTATGTGGTGATATGAATCATTTTGGAAAGTATCCAAAGAATAAGGGATTGAGAAAAATTACACGTAATGGTATAATGAATATATAAACTAAATTTTAGGAGGGCACACAAATGAAAACCATTATTATAGGCGGTGTTGCAGGTGGCGCAACTGCAGCGGCGCGACTTCGCAGACTGGATGAAAAAGCCGAAATTATTATTTTAGAGCGTGGCGAATATGTGTCCTTTGCCAACTGTGGTCTACCGTATTATATCGGCGGTGTAATCACTGACCGCGAGGACTTAACTCTCCAAACTCCAGAGAGTTTCAAAGCAAGGTTTAATATTGACGTAAGAGTTTTAAATGAGGCAGTTAAGGTAAGCCCCGATACCAAAACTGTTACCGTCAAAAATCTTCGTACAGGCGAAACCTATGAAGAAACCTACGATAACCTTATTTTGTCTATGGGTGCAGAACCGATACGACCAAATATTGATGGTGCTGACGGTAGCAATGTTTTCACACTCCGTAACATTCCCGATACCTTAAAAATTAAAAATTATATTAATACCGCAAAGCCTCGCTCGGCAGTGGTAATCGGCGGCGGATATATTGGTGTTGAGATGGCGGAAAATTTAGCACAGGCAGGGCTAAAGGTTGCAATCGTAGAGCTTGCCGACCATCTGATAGCGCCCCTCGATTTTGATATGGCGGCAGACGTTCACCGCTATATTAAATCCAAAGGAATTTATCTGCACCTGAATAACGGCGTAAAGGCGATAAGCGGAAACACCGTTATTTTGCAAAACGGTGAGATTACCGCCGATATGATAATAATGTCTGTCGGTGTCCGTCCCGAGACGGCTATCGCAAAAGACTGCGGAATAGAACTCAACCAACGCGGAAGCATTATTGTAAACAACAAAATGCAGACCAATATACCGAATGTTTACGCCGTAGGTGATGCCGTAGAGGTCGAGGATTTTATAACAAAAAAACCTGCCTTTATTCCTCTTGCCGGACCTGCCAACAAGCAAGGCAGAATCGCCGCCGATAATATCGCGGGATACGAAAGCGTTTATACAGGAACTCAAGGCTCGGCAGTTTTGAAACTTTTTGATATGACAGTTGCTACCACAGGTCTTAATGAAAAGACCGCCACAGCGGCAGGTATTGATTATGATAAGACCTATACCTATTCGGCATCCCACGCTACCTATTATCCAGGGGCTGCGCAGATGTCAATAAAAGCTCTGTGGGATAAGAAAACGCTGAAAATCATCGGTGCGCAGATTGTTGGCTTTGACGGTGTGGACAAGCGCATGGACGTGCTTGCCACCGCTATTCGTTTAGGCGCTAAAATTACCGACCTTACCACCCTTGAACTTTGCTATGCACCGCCTTTCGGCAGTGCGAAAGACCCTGTCAATATGCTCGGCTTCGTTGCCGAAAATATCGTCAGCGGAAAGCTCAAGCAGTTCTTCTGGCACGATGTTGAAAATCTTGCACGTGACGGTAGTGTTTTCTTGCTCGATACCCGTACACCGTATGAAGTAATGTATGGTAAAATTGACGGTTTTATCAATATTCCGCTTGATGAACTGCGTGAGCGTATTGATGAAATTCCGAAAGACAAACCCGTATATGTTCATTGCCATTCGGGACTTCGTTCCTACCTTGCTTGCCGTATTCTTATAGGCAACGGGTACGACTGCTATAACCTTGCAGGCGGATGGCGGCTCTATGAATCGGTCATAAACGAGCGCACCGTCCCTGAATACTCTTGTAAAGATTGCAAATAAATATGGTTATAAAAATGACCGCTGAGGAATCGAAACTCCTCAGCGGTGTTTTTTCTATTTCATTACCTTTACAAAATGGAACATCACATCAGGTCCTTCGTTGGGGCCGTGTTCTTCATCGTCGGGCATAGGTCGATCGGGCTGAAAGTATTCACACCAAAACTCATCAATCTTAAAACCACATTTATTAACGTAAAAGTGAATATTACGCTTTTCAAAATATGGAGTGCAGGTCTCCCAAACCTTTGTTTCGGGATGTAATTCTTCAACTGCAAGCCAAGCGCCGTATCCAATACCTTTTGTATGCTCTTCGGGAGAAACAAAAAGAATTTCTAATTCGTTTACATTAGTTTCTTTGTTTATTTTAAGTATCACACCACCGACTTTTCTGCCGTCTAAAACAATGCGGTATGTTTCACTATCAGGTGCATCGATACAGCGTTCAATAGTTTTTCGAGAAATGATTTCACCGTCATCATCAATGTGGTTATCTCGCTTGCCAAACTCTTGCAATGCACCATACTTAAACGACCATTGATTATCTAAAATAAACTGCTCTCTGTCATCCTCAGTTAATGGCACAAGCGTAACTTTTGTGTTTTTCATAGCAACCTCCTAAAAAAGAAAAACTCCGGCTATTGTAAAAACAATAACCCGAGCTCACTCGGACACCTAATCCGGCATTTGAGCGCTACGGCACTCCGCCTCCGGTGACCTATATTTTTTATTAATTATAGCATATAAAATTTGAAAGTCAACAACACTAAAGGGGATTGAGAAAAGTTTTAGAAAATGTTATACTAATTAAAGAGGTGCAAATACTATGAAAAAACTTAAAGGATTGATTATAATGCTTTTAATATCACTATCATTATTTGGAATGACCGCTTGTGATGACGAAAATGGGAAAGCATCGACCTACGAACAAATTACCACCGAACAAGCAAAAACCATTATGGACACCGAAAAGGATTATGTGATTATTGATGCAAGAACCGATGAAGAATTTGCCGAGGGACATATCGAAAACGCAATTTTAATTCCTGAATATGAGATTGCCCAGCGTGCAGAAAAAGAACTGCCCGACAAAGAGCAACTTATCCTTGTTTACTGCCGTAGCGGTAGAAGAAGCAAAATCGCATCTGAGGAACTTGTGAAACTCGGTTACACTAACGTAAAAGAATTCGGCGGCATCATCGACTGGCCGTATAAGACTGTAAAATAAAACACTTGACTTTGACGTAACGTAATACCTTATACTGTCAAATGAGGGGTGATTATATTATGAAAATGCAGATAAAAGAGTTTGCAAAACTTACAGGTGTCAGTGTGCGCACACTGCACTATTATGATGAAATAGGACTCTTAAAACCCGCACTTGTGGACGCACAAAACGGCTATAGGTTTTATGACGAAAATTCTCTCCTGCGTATGCAAGAGATACTGTTTTATCGCGAACTTGATTTCCCGCTTAAGAGCATTTTAGAGATATTGTCATCTCCCGATTATGACAAGCAAAAAGCACTCGCCGAGCAACGAAAACTCTTAGAGTTAAAAAAGGAACGATTAGAGAGAATTATCGATGCTTTGGACGGTGCCATGAAAGGAAAGGTTACAATGGCAGCGTTTAATAACAGTGATTACGAAACTGCACGTAAGCAGTATGAAGCTGAGGCAAAACAGCGTTGGGGCGAAACTGATGCCTATAAAGAACACGCAGAAAAGACTGCAAAATACACTAAAGATAAATGGCAGGCTGTAAACGATGGACTGATGGTCATCTTTGCTAAATTTGCCGAGTGCAAGAAAAACAGCAATACCGCCGATTCAAATGAGGCACAGACGCTTGTTAAAGAACTGCAAGCTTACATCACTGAGAATTACTACACATGCACAAAAGAAATTCTTGCAGGTCTAGGCCAAATGTATGTCGCTGATGAACGATTCAAAACTAACATCGATAAAAACGGTGACGGCACAGCCGAATTTGTTTCACAGGCGATAGAATATTATACTAACAATTGACATTCTTATTTATCGTTGCTATAATTAAAATGTAAACCGTGACTTTAAGCTACGGGATAACTACCACATGCTTGACAGGTGTGGTACTATCCGGCAAATGCACTTCTGGTCGTGGTCGTCTATAGCATATGGGCCCATGTTATTTTTTGACGTCTGCGATTTTTGTGCAGACGTCTTTTTTGTCGCCTTTTACAAATATTAAGAAAAGGGGAAAACAATATGTTTTCCAAAATTAAACTGTCATTACAAAGCATCAACTATAAACTCTATTTTGCACTCCTCGTTTTAGGATTTGCACCAACTGTATACACAACTGTTCGTGTGTTTTTCCTTGGCTCACTTCCAGGAGAATATTCTTTCTCAATCGCCGGGCAATTATCTTGGGTAAATCTGCTTTATGAAATCATAAACGAGGCAATTATTCTGCCACTTTTCTATTTCATTGGCAAGGTGGTAACCAATAAAAAAGAGTTTACTAACCGAGTTAAAACAGGAATGTTAATGTCATTAGGTGTTTATCTTGTTTTATCAGCTGTTATCGTATGTTTTACAAAACCGCTTTTGTCACTAATGGCAACGGATGCAAGTATTATTGATGCCTCTGTTACATATATCCGTATCGAAAGCGTAGCAAACATATTTTTAATACTTACACAATTCACACTCGTTGCACTTGTAACAATAAACAAGAGCAAATATCTTTATATCTTAACCTTTGCGAGACTCGTATTCAGCCTCGTTTGTGATACATTCCTTGTATCATCGTTGCCCATATCCCTAAACCTTGGTGTAAATGGTATTGGATACTCAAATATTATCGTTAATATAGTTTTGCTTATCGTATCACTCATACTGCTATCAAAGGAAAATATCAATGTGTTTGATAGAGTAAAACTAAGTTTCGCTTGGACTAAAGAATTTATAAAAATAGGCAGTATTTCAGGGCTTGAATCTCTTGTTCGTAACATTGCTTATATGGTTATGATTTCTCGAATGGTCAATGTTGTGGGTGAACAAGGCACCTATTGGGTAGCAAATAACTTTATTTGGGGTTGGCTGCTTTTACCCGTTTTGCAACTCGGCGAACTCATAAAGCGAGAAACTGCGACCGATAAAGAAAATATCCGTAAAAACAGTCTTGGTTATTTTGGACTTACAGCGATTATCTCTGCTCTTTGGTTTCTCAGCATTTCGCTTTGGAAACCGTTTATGGCAAATGTTTTGCAGTTTACTGACGTGGATAAACTGTTTGAATTGGTTCTTGTATTGGTTGGATTTTACGTGTTATACGCTTTCCAAAATGTGTTCGATTCTATATTCTATGGACTCGGTAAAACAAACTATATGCTTTTTGAGTCGGTAGTAACTAACACTATTTATTATGGTATAGCGTTCGTACTCTACCTGACGGGTATATGGACACCGACACTTATCGGAATTGCTTTGCTGTTTGGTATCGGTAATGCCTTTGATAGTATTGTTTCCCTCGGTGCATTTGCATACCTGCTCAAAAAAGAAAAGATAAATATTTTAAGGGTAAAATAAACCTATAACATTAAAGCTCTCTGCCGTGGCAGAGAGCTTTTTCGTTAATAGATCACTATTTGATTTCTTGTTCTAGGGTTTTAAATATTTCGGTATCGAAAAAATCATAAAGAGATATTTCTAATCCGTCACATAATTTCTTAAGCGTAACAACGCCTGCGTTCTTACTACCACCGTTGATGATGTTCTTTAATGTTGAGGGTGGAACGGCTGATATTCTTGCGAGAGCATTTACGGATAATCTCTTTTGCTCGCATAATTCTAATAATCTATTTGCTATGGCTTTTCTTGTATCCATAATATCACCCCTAAAAAGTTCTATATATAGTTTATGCTTTTTAGGAAGATTACAGCGACCATATATGGACTTTTTAGTCCATATATGGTAAACTTGGGTCGTGGTGATTTATTATGAAAGATAAAACTTGTTGCTTTTTCGGTCATAGAAAGATAAATGAAACCGAGGAACTAAAATCAAAACTTATTGAAATAATTGAGAAACTGATTGTGGACGAAAAAGTTGATAAATTTCTTTTCGGGAGCAAGAGCCGATTTAATAGCCTGTGCCTTGAACTTGTGACCGAAATAAAAGAAAAATACCCGCACATAAAACGAATCTATGTGCGAGCAGAATATCCGTATATAAGTGAGCATTATAAGAACTACTTGCTAGAAAGCTACGAGGACACCTATTACCCCGAAAAGATACTGAACTCAGGCAGAGCATCTTACGTCGAGCGTAACTATGAGATGATAGATAATAGCTACTATTGTATCGTCTACTACGACGAACCAAACGCCCCAACCACCCGCAAAAGCGGCACCAAAATCGCCCTCGATTATGCTCTAAAACATAAAAAAGAGGTAATAATACTACCTCTTTAGTAAAAATCGTTCCTGTTTTCTAAAATGGGAACGATTTATTTGTAAAAATAAGCACAAAACTATTGCTATCGTTCCTACTTTATGGTATAATACATGCGTATAAGTCTAACTTCAATTAGGAGGCAACTCTAATGAATTATATCAAGGTTTCAAAAGCCGCTGAAAAGTGGGGTATTTCTGCTCGTCGTGTACGTTTGTTATGTGCAAACGGTAAGATTGAGGGTGTTATTCGTAAGGGCAATCTTTATATGATTCCTGAAAATGCGATGAAACCACTTGATGGTAGAACAAACAAAAAGAATATTCTTCTTGATATTCAGCGTAAGCGCGAAAGGCTTTCAGAAATGCGTCCTTTAACGCAGGGCGAGGTAGAACGTCTTGCCGAGGAGTTTATGATTGATTTCACTTATAACTCCAATGCTATCGAAGGTAATACCTTAACACTTAAGGAAACTGCGCTTGCTTTGGAAGGCATGACTATTGACCAAAAGCCACTTAAGGACCACCTTGAGGCAGTTGGCCATAGAGATGCATTCTTATATGTTCAGGATGTTGCCAAGCAGGAACTTCCTTTGAGTGAAACTGTTATTAAAAACATTCACGCATTGGTGCTGATGAACCGTCCCGATGATAAAGGTGTTTATCGCCGTATTCCTGTGCGTATTATGGGAGCTTATACGGAACCGGTACAACCTTATATGATAGAATCAAAAATGACAGAACTTCTCTCTTCAAACGAAGAACGTAAAAGCACGATGACAGATATTGAGCGAATAGCACTTTTCCATCTTGAGTTCGAAGGTATACACCCCTTTATTGACGGAAACGGAAGAACCGGTCGTTTGATTTTAAACCTTGACCTTATACGCAACGGTTACCCACCAATCAATGTTAAATTCACCGACCGCAAACGCTACTATGATGCATTTGATGCGTTTTATAAGGATAACGATGCAACACCTATGACCGAACTCATAGCAGAATATATCGACCTTCGATTTGACGATTATTTTGAAGTTTTGGAAAAAGTTGATTAAGTCATAACATAAACAGGAGAATTATAATGGCTAAAAGTAATAAAGACTTTTTTAAGTGTAAGAAAAATTGGTCTGAAATCAAAGATAGTTTACTAGGTTGTTATTTGCCGCCGTATTTTCAAAAAGTATTAATGACCCATAGACCAATTCTATATATAGATTGTTTTGCAGGTAAAGGAAAATTCGAAGATGGCAAACCGGGCTCACCATTAATTGCATTAGAGGCTAGGGATGCTTGTCTGAATAGAAGTCGTGTAGATTACAGTGGTAATAGTCCCATTGAAACCTGCTTCATTGATTTGAATTACGCTGCCGATTTACAGGTTAACACAGCACCTTTTAACAACGCTTGTGGAACACCTAAAATTATAAGCGGTCGTTATGAGGAGGAAATAACAAAACAATTAGTGAACAAAAGCCGTAATAATGTTTTTCTATACATAGATCCTTACGGTATAAAAGCGTTAAACATGGATTTATTTGCTCAGTTTAAAACATTTGGATTTTCTTCCTTTGAAATGCTGATTAACTTTAACTCGTTTGGCTTTTTTAGAGATGCTTGTCAGGTTATGAGTGTCAATTGTGATAACGATGAAGCTTTTAGTGATTTAAGTGAGTTAGTTGAGTACGAACCCACACAAGTTAGTGCATCAAAGCAGTCTGAGGAATTATTAAACCAAGTCGCTGGTGGTGATTATTGGAAGGTTATTGTTAAGGATTATAACGATGGAAAAATAAATGGTTATCAAGCCGAAAAGAGACTGTCGGCTGAGTATAAACAACAATTGAAAAAACTTTACAATTATGTTTTAGATATGCCAGTAAGATTAAAGCCTGGACAAAGGCCCAAATATCGTATGATTCATGTTTGTGACCATGAGGACGGATGTTACCTAATGGCAGAAAATATGCAAAGAAGAAAAGAAGAGTTGTTCTTGGATATACAACAAGGTGGACAATTAAATATTTTTGATTCGTTTGACAGTGGATATTCATCCTCTGTTGAAGGTGACTTAATAACAAGAGAAGAACTTACTATGCTTGTTAAGGAGTCACTTAAAAAGGCACCAACAGAAATAAGATTGACTAAATTCCTTGCGGGATTTGTAAATGAAAACGGTCTGCTATGTCAATTTAGCGAAATTCATAGTATACTGGAGAATTTATCTGTTGAGGGCGTTATTCAAATCATAAGAAATCCTGCGTATAGAAAAAATTCCACCAAACCGACAACTTTCTGGAGCGAAAAAGAAAGCGAAGGTAAAACCATAACAATTAGGAGAGTTCAACTATGAAACAAGTGAAAGGATATATTCGCAGAAGTTCTATGCTTTATGAGACGAAAGTTGAATATGGCGACTATACAATGAATCATGTGCTAGGCTGCGCTCATGGTTGTAAATTTCCTTGCTATGCATTTATGATTAAAAAGCGTTTTGGTCAGGTATCTTCATATGAAAATTGGCTTGAACCATATTTGGTATCCAATACATTAGAACTTTTAGATGAAGAAATTCCTAAGTTAAAAGATAGAATCCAATCAGTTCAACTATGTTTTACTACAGATCCATTTATGTATGGATATGACGAAATTTCCCAAATGAGTATAAAGGCTATTAAAAAGTTGAATGATGCTGGCATTAAATGTACTGTTTTAACTAAAGGAATTCTACCTATAGAATTAGCAGAATTATCCCAAGATAATGAATATGGTATTACTTTGATATCTTTAGACGAGGAATATAGAGAAAAAATGGAACCGGGTGCAGCTCCATATAAAGAACGGTTAAAAGCAATGAAACTCTTGCATGATCGGGGATGTAAAACATGGGTAAGTATGGAACCATATCCCACGCCAAATTTGATAAAACAAGATTTAAATGAGATTTTAGAGGCAGTTGCTTTTACAGATAAAATAATATTTGGAAGAACTAATTACAGTAAAGAAGTAACGGCATTTAAAACTAATAAAGATTTCTATAATGATGCTGCGAGAAAAGTAATTGATTACTGCATTAATCATAATATTCAGTATCATATTAAAGAAAAAACGATAACAGAAGAAAATGGATTCAAATAGAGTCGAGTCCGTTTTATGGGACATTAAAAGTGTTATTATAAATTATAAGAAATGATTGGATATTTTAATTACCGATCTAACCGGAGGTTCTTTATGACAAGCAATATAGTGATTGAAGCAGTCTCTGCTGCTAAACAATATTTGTCTAATAGATTTGATAAAAAAGATTTAGCAGTTATAATGGCAGAGGTTAAGTCTATAGCTGGTATAAAAGAAGATTTTGACATTCAAGTAAAAGATGAGAGAATCGGATATGCTGATCTACAAAAGAAGTTAGCTAATTTGAATGAAAAAGAGTCGGACCGTAAGGAGAAGGGTGTTTATTATACTCCTGCTGATGTTGTGAAATTTATTGTTACCAATAGTATTAAATCCGCTTATGGCAAATTACATCCTAACAGCTTACATGTTATGGATTTAAATGGTATACCGTATAAATCTTTTTGTTTAACCAAGAGCGTTTATGATCCAACGTGTGGAGCTGGTGAATTTTTAATTACTGCTTTAGAGATTAAGTTTGATCTTATGGATATGCACAAGCAATCTATCGGCAAAACCACCGTTCATAGTATTGTGAAAACAATATATGGAAACGATATCAAATTGGATTCTATAATTATAACTAAATTGCGATTATTTTTATGCGCTTTAAAAAGACATGGAGTTTCTAAAATTAAAGATTTAAGTATTTGCTTAAATGAAAACTTTACAACTTTAGATTTTGTGACAAGTAACCCTACTTCAACTTTGTTCGATATTATTGTTGGCAATCCGCCTTATGTTGAAGATTCTAAAACAGAATTAAATCCAGAAACAAAATACGGAAATATTTACGGTAATGTTTTAGAAAATTCAGCGCTGTCGTTGGTCGATAAGGGTTCGATGGGATTTGTAATTCCTTTGTCTTACGTATCAACTCCTCGTATGAAAACATTGCGCAAAACGTTGCTTAATTTAGTAAAAGAGCAATATATTTTAAGTTATGCTGATAGACCAGATTGCTTGTTTGCATCTGTTCATCAAAAACTATGCATTGTTTTTGGAAAAAAGCGAAATGTTGCAGAACCAACCGTATATACAGACAGCTATAAATACTGGTACAATGCAGAGAGAGACGATTTGTTTGATAATGCTACTGCTGTTAAAAACACGTTGATTGAAGAAGATTATGTGCCTAAAGTAGGATTGCCAGTAGATGTTAGTATATATCGTAAAGTAACAAGCAAAAGAAATAGATTAAGTGATATGTTTGTGGGCGAAAGCAATCCAGTATATTTGAACATGCGTGCCGCCTTTTGGATTAAAGCATTTCTCGCCGAACATGAAGGCTCGGAGTACAAAAAGCTTTGCTTTGATACTCAAGGGAAAAGGAATTATTGTATGTGTTTATTAAATTCATCATTATTTTGGTGGTACTGGATTTGTATATCTGATTGTTGGCATATAACACAAAAAGAACTTAATGGTTTTACCATGCCTAATTTGAATAATTACACGCAGGTCAATAGATTGGCACAGGCTTTGGAGAATGCACTGGAAAGAACAAAAGAATATGTTGGTACAAAACAAGTAGATTACGAATATAAGCATAAAAATTGCACAGACGAAATTCATGCGATTGATGATTATATTAATGATTTGTTTGGTTTGACTGATCAAGAAAGTTTATATATTAAGAATTTTGCATTTAGGTACCGTATTGGCGGAGGTGTTGAAGATGAAGGCAATTGATTTATTTGCAGGCTGTGGTGGCTTGTCTTTGGGATTTATTAAAGATGGTTATGAAATCGATAAAGCGGTTGAATTTGACGAATCCATTGCTAAAACCTATAAGACAAACCATCCAAAAATAGATGTAATCGTGGATGACATTAAAAATGTTGATCATGGCGGTGTATTTAAAGAAAACGATGCTAATGTAATTATTGGAGGTCCCCCTTGCCAAGGATTTTCAATGGCTGGTGCGAGAATTCGCGATGGTTTTATGGGCGATCCTCGTAACTTCCTTTTCAAACATTACTTTAATGTTGTTAAAACGGTTAAGCCTGATGTTTTTGTGATGGAAAATGTTAAAGGCATTACTACTATGGAAAATGGCAAAATCTTTAAAGAAATTCTCAGCATTTTTTCGGATCCAGAACTTTTAGACGGCTCTTATTATAAATTATATCCTCAAATAGTAAGGGCAGTTGATTTTGGCGTTCCGCAAAAACGTGAACGTATGATTATAATAGGAGTCCGCAATAAAGAAATCGATATTCAGGCATTATGGGATATCACTAGAAATCAAATTAAGGAAATATATCCAGATTACTTTGACAAAAAAACTATAAGGGATGCTATAGGTAATATGCCTGCACCAAGCGCCACAGGCGAAGTGACTAATCCTGTTGCAAGCACTTCTTATCAAGAGTATTTATCATGTAAAGATGAGGTTTTACACAATCATATAAAAACAAATCATTCTAAACTTGCTGTCGAAAGAATGGCTAAAATATCTAATGGTGAGAATTTCACGTCACTTGATGAAGAAATTAAATCTGTTCACAGTGGTTCTTATGGGCGATTATGCTGGGATGAACAGGCCCCAACAATCACTACACGTTTTGATACACCTGCAGGTGGAAGGTTTATACATCCTGATGAGGATAGAACCTTAACTCCCAGAGAGGCTGCGCGCATACAGAGTTTTCCTGATGATTTTATTTTTGCTGGAAATAAAACATCAATATGTAAACAGATAGGAAATGCAGTTCCGCCTAAAATATCATATTTTTTGGCGAAACTAGTGCGCAATATTATTGAGATGGAGGATTATACACATGAATGAATTATTAAATAACAAAATTGAACAACTAAAAGCAGCTGAAGAATACGAGTGCTGGTATTTAGTGAAGCAACCCACAGAGTTCACAAAACTTTGTTATTTGGTATCAGTACTAAAAGAATATCAGGATAATAATTCTGTCGAGGTTCTCAGCGATTATATTGATAATCACATCGCTCAATTACAATCAGAGAAAAGCAATGTTGAGTTTTCAAACAACTATCGTGCGTTAAGAGTAGCGGCGTTTTTCGGTCTTATTACAATGGATGGAGCTAATTATAAAAACGCTAAAATCACTCCTACATATTACGAGATTGCAAAACGATGCAATAATGAATTTGAGAATATCGAGTCATATAAAGATATAATTGATCGACAAATTGAAAAAATGTTTTTGAGTTCTGATGTTGATGAGGCTAAAGATGGCGTTAGAAAAGAATTCAGGCTGTATCCTATAATGCTGTTATATAAGATACTTATCGAGTTAGGTCGAACAACCGGAGAGTATACGATAAGTCTTACTGAATATAAGTATTTGGTTGCGACAACGAAAAAATTTGAGGATTATTTGGAGGCAATTCTTTTAATAAAATTGTTAAGAACTGATGTGTCAGCAGTACCAAATTTTGAAGAGTTTTCTTCAAAATTTGACAACAGAATGCTGCAAGCTTTGAAACAACTGAACACATTAACGGTTACAACCAAATCTATTTCCATCAATCCTGAACGTTTAGAAGAGGTTGCAAAGAAAATCTTTATATTTGAAAACAATCCAGATTTGTTCGTAACAGATGATTATTTAAAGTTTTTAGGCTCGACACAAGCGTTGGTAGAATTAGATGATTCCAAAGAGGTTATAGAAGATGATCAACAAAATAATTTGACTCCAGAATGGTTCCAACAACAAGCCGCACAATTGGGAACTGTAGATGAAGAGGCAGAAAAACTATATAAAGAATTCCGCGAAAAGTTTGCACCAGAAGTTTTAAATTCAGTGGAAGGCGTGGATTTGTTACACAAAATCTTCCTAAATGAAACAGGAAGTAAAGATAATCTTTGCTATGTGCTTGAATATGATAAGCGTTATAGTATATTTGGCAGCGTTGCAGGCGGTTCGGCATATAAATATGGTTTATTCTACAGCGTAGATAAAAAGGGATGGATGACCGGTTCAAGCAGGAAACAGCAGATATTAACGCAGGAACAAGCCATTGAACTCGGAACACAAATCAGAGATGAACTTGTTGCTGGTGCGAAAATAATTTCTGAATTTGGATCAATTAATCAATTAAATGATTATGCAAATCTTTATGCAATGCTCTTTCCTGCAATGCCTAAGACAATTAGTAAAGCATGGGTAATGATGTATTATCATATGTTGTTCCCAGAACTGTTTCCTGTGTTTTATAATGAAGATTGGCAGAAGAAAGTTTTAGAAAAAATCAACATAGAATCTGAGGAAAATTCTTTTATACGAATGGGACAAATTGCATTGTTTGTAAAACAATGCGGTATATCAAATGTTGCATTTTCAAAGATAGTAAAAAGAATTGAAACAAGTCCTTCTTCAGACGAGGAAATACCATTGGAGGCTAAGCAACCATACACTTTTGACTCTACTAAGGGCGGCGCACAAAACAAAGTTTTTTATGGTACTCCAGGATGTGGAAAATCTTATCATGTTCAGAATACTGTTTTGTTTGAATTAGAGGTTGCTGAGGAAAATAGAATAAGAACTACTTTTTACCAAGATTATACAAACACGGATTTTGTAGGACAGATTCTTCCCAAGGTTCATGAAGATAAATCCGTAACTTATGAATTCAATCCCGGCCCTTTTGCTCTTGCTTTAAAGAATGCTATCCAAGCTCCAGAAAAGCCTGTCGCCTTAATCATAGAAGAGTTAAATAGAGGAAATGCTGCAAGTATTTTTGGTGATATTTTTCAACTTTTGGATAGAGACAAAACAGGCAAAAGTCAGTATAGCATAACAAATGTAAATTTACAGGATTATTTGAATAAATGCTTTTCTGATGACGGATATATTTTTGATAAGATTTACATTCCTTCAAATTTGTATATCATAGCCACAATGAACACGAGCGATCAAAATGTTTTTACTTTGGATACAGCATTTAAGCGTAGATGGCAATTTGAAAAATTACGTAATAAATTTACCGATGATCATAAATATAAAGGATATTTCATTCCTGGCATGCCAGAAGTAACGTGGCAGAAGTTAGTAGAGGATATAAACACCTTTATAGTGAGCAGTGCCAATGAGCTCTCGTCTGAAGATAAACAATTAGGTGTTTATTTTATAGATAAAGAAACATTATGTGAAAAATCGGAGAATTGTACTGACGAGGCAAAAATTAAAAAGTTTGCCTACAAGCTTTTTGAGTATTTGTGGGACGATGTTGCAAAATTTGCACGCCAGGATTGGTTTAACGCAGATATCAAGTCGCTTGATGATTTGATTGATGCATATATAACAAAAGGGAAAAAGGTATTTGTAGATGGAATCATCAAAGAACAAAGCCAAGATTAGAAACTTTTTTGCACATTCCGTTACTGGAAAAACCGATGATTCGTTTGTTGGATTTAAGATAAAGGGTAATGAAATCCATTTTCATTACCCAGAATGTTATAGATTTGACTCTGAGTCACCAACTATGAGAAATGACATAGTTGACTTATTAAGAACGGTTTCAATAGCTAAAACCAAATCTAATATGGTTTCTCAAGCTAATAATATATCCAGTGAAAACGGAGAGTTCGCTTTATTGTCATATTTATGGGTAATCAACGATTTTTTGGTCAATGGTTTCTACATCAATCGGGAAAAGATATATAAAATTAATCAATCAGGGAAAATCAACTGGAAACGAACAATGCAATCGCAACCAATTGTATCTAATGGAAATATTATATATCCCAATATTACTGTTGAAACAAAAAATAACATTGATAATATTTTGGTAGAAATCCATAAGCATTGTGTGAAAAAAAGCATAGATTTTATCGGTTGGTTGTTCAATCTGTCTTCAGGTTTTATTGAGGACAAGCCTTATAACGAAACTGTTAAAAAGTTATATGTTTCTACATTACGAAGGGAACTCGACCGAACATTCGATGATGAAAAAAGATTACGCTTAAAACATTTGTTGAATGTCATTCTTGGACTCGATGAAAGAGATAGCAAAGAGTTCGTTTATGGTGTAGATTCGTATTATTATGTTTTTGAGCGAATGATTGATTCAATATTTGGTAATGTAAAAGATTTGCGAGATTTCAATCCTAAAGCTAAATGGCAGTTAATCAAGAATGATTACAAGGAAACAAAGAGTTCAAATTTACATCCCGATACTATACTTGTAAAGGGAACAGAAGTGTTTATAATTGATTCTAAGTTTTATCGTTTTGGTTTCACTGGTGATGAAGAGGATTTGCCAGAAACAACTTCCATACAAAAACAAATTACATATGGTGAATTTATCGAAAAAAATGTAACTAAAATTGATATTGAAAATATTTATAATGCATTTCTTTTGCCGTATGATAAAGAACGAGAAATCTTTAAATCTGATGATAATATTCAATATATTGGATTTGCAAAAACCATGTGGAAAGATAATACCAAAGACCATGAGTTGGTTCATACTTTCTTAATTGATCTTAAACATGTTGTAAAAACCTGGAATAGATATAATCATGAAGACGATGTTAGTTTTTTAGTTGAGGAAATAATTAGTCATCAAAATGAGGCCAAGACAAAAATTGGTATTTAAAATAGGAAGTTAATACTACAAAAGGAAAGAGGGTGTTGAATATTAAAATCAATATCAATAAATGTAAAAATAAAAAAATACATTTTTGCAAACATTTAAAAGTAAAAGTTGAAAAGCATAATGCTGACGAAACATTAAAATTAAGTTTAGAAAAATGGTACAATCGATTATATAAAAATAAGGGTATTCTTGCATGGCTCTGTCCGCTCATTGTTACTTTGGCTGCTGCTTTTTTAAAGTTCCTCTGGTTCGCCATGGAAAGTGGTAAAGTTGCTTCTTGGAATATTGATTCGTCTGCAATATCAATGTCCAATAATTCTATGTACAATATAGTATTGCTTTTAGTATTTACTATCATAATCCTTGCTATTATGATGATACCCACAATTATAGTTAAATCTAAACAAAAAAATTCTGCTAAAATTTTTCAATTCTTTGTAATATATATATTATTTTTCGCCATTTGTGCTGTGTCTGTTGAGGGGTGGATCATTCCAGGTAAAAATATAATAATTAGCATAATTTCATTTGCAATAGCAGTAGCGCTTATTTTTGGTTTTATATTACTTCCAGGTCTAATGTTTTGTTGGGCTATCAGTTCAAAAAAGAACAATGTTAAACCTATTAAGTTGACTCCAAAATGGTTAATTATATTAATGGTTGCATGGGCGTTTTTTACAATTATATTATCCTTTCATGCTGGGTATGATATTGCCTCTAATCAAAAAAGATTTAGAATAACAAATGACAATTATGCGATTGTTTACGAAAATGATGAATATTACTTTCTTTCTAAATACGATCCCAATAAAAATGAGATACATAAAGAACAACAGAAAGTTGTATTAAAGAATGGTGTCGAATATGAATGGAAAGAATAAATTTAAAATATAGTGATTAATATGATAGACAGAAGAACTAAAAATGCGGAAATATTCCGTGATACTGAACATAGATATAAATCTAATTCTGAGTTGATTGATATTGTTGAAGAATCAACTCAAAAGCAAGTGTTTATTTCCGAGAAATCGGCGGTGAACATTACTTCACAATTTAAAACTGATAAGGCAAAGGTTGTTGTTAGCGGTAAACGTTCGCTTGAGGCTGCGGAAGAGTATGCAAAACAAGGTAAAAAAGTATGTGTTCTGAATTTTGCTTCGGCTACTAACCCCGGTGGCGGTGTTGTTAATGGCTCATCGGCACAAGAAGAATGCATTTGCCGTTGCACGACACTTTATCCTTGCCTTAACAACGATGAGTTGTGGACGAATTTTTATAAACCGCATCGTAAAGCAGCTAACCCGCTTTATAATAATGACTGTATCTATACACCAAATGTATGCGTATTCAAAAGCGATATTAATTTTCCTGAGCTGTTATCACGAGATAGGTGGTGGAGGGTAAATATTTTGACTTGTGCGGCGCCGAATCTTCGTGAGCGTCCAAGTAATCCTATGAATCCTCACGCAGGATATAAACAGGTAAAAGTTACGCCTGCTGAGTTAGAAACACTTCTTACTTCTCGTATCAGACGTATTTTTGAAGTGGCTCTAGCAAACGAAAATGAAGTTTTGATTCTCGGTGCTTTTGGTTGCGGTGCATTTAGAAATCCGCCTGAGATTGTAGCAAAGGTTTTCTACAATGTAATGCAAGATTATCTCGGATACTTTGATACGATTGAATATGCTGTTTACCATACCGAACGCGAAGTTGCAAATTATGAAGCGTTCAAAAAAATTATGAATGTATAGGGGATTCTATGCCATTAGAAATTGTAAGAAATGATATAACCAAAATGAAAGTAGATGCCATTGTTAATGCTGCCAACGAATCGCTTTTAGGCGGTGGCGGTGTTGACGGTGCGATTCACTATGCTGCGGGACCAAAGTTGCTTGCCGAGTGTAAAACTCTCGGCGGTTGCAAGACCGGCAAGGCAAAGATTACAGGTGGATATAATCTGCCTGCAAAGTACGTAATACATACTGTCGGTCCAATTTATGAGGACGGCAAACACGGAGAAAAGGCTTTGCTTGAGTCTTGTTATCGTGAGTCTTTGGCTCTCGCAAAAGCTCACAATTGCGAAACTGTAGCTTTTCCGCTTATCTCTTCGGGTGTGTACGGATACCCGAAAGACCAAGCGTTAAAGGTCGCTATTGATGTCATCAGCGACTTTCTTCTCGAAAACGAGATGAAGGTCTATATCGTCATATTTGATAAGGCGGCGTATAAAATTAGCGAGAAGTTGTTCTCGGATATTGCTGAATACATAGACGATAATTATGTGGATGAGCATATCGATTATCGCCGTGAGCGTAGCCGTATGAATTATCCATGCCAGAGCGTGATGATTGGCTCGGCGCAACCTGAATACCTTGACTTATGCGAATGTAAGGCAATGTTATCCGAGGATGACCTTGATGAAAGAATCAAGCAGATTGATGAGAGTTTTTCACAAATGCTTCTCCGCAAGATTGACGAAAAAGGTATGACAGATGCTGAGTGCTATAAAAAAGCAAACATCGGCCGCAAACTGTTCTCGAAAATCCGCAGTGATGTGCATTATAAGCCAAGTAAACCTACTGCAATCGCTTTTGCGATCTCTTTGGAACTTTCTTTAGACGAAACCGAAGATATGCTCAAAAAGGCAGGATTTGCGCTTTCTCACAGCAACAAATTCGATATTATAATCGAATATTTTATAAGCAAAGGCAATTACAATATCTTTGAAATCAACGAGGCATTGTTTGCTTTTGATCAAAGTTTACTTGGAGCGTGAAAGTATGATTAAGTTTATCTGCTATCCTAAATGTACTACTTGCCAAAGGGCTAAAAAGTGGTTGGATGATAACAAAATTGAATATGAACTTAGAGATATTAAGCTCGATAATCCCACTCTTGAAGAATTGACCGAGTGGTATAACAAAAGCGGATTATCGATTAAGAAGTTCTTTAACACAAGCGGTCTGCTTTATAAATCGTTAGACCTTAAAAACAAACTGCCAAAAATGAGTGAGGAAGAAATGCTAAAACTCCTCGCAACAGATGGTATGCTTGTTAAAAGGCCACTGCTAATAGGCGATAATTTTGTGCTTGTTGGGTTTAAGGAAATAGAATGGCAAAAAACACTTTAATAGGGGAAAAATTATGGGAAAAGCATCTGTTAAAAAGAATAAAAATATATACCAGCTCACAAGAGAGGAATTAGGATTAAGCCGTGCTGAAGCCACTGAGCGTGTACCTAACGACCCGAAGTTTCCAGGTATGCCCGGAGTTCCTGAATATAAACTTGTTAAAATAGAAAACGGAACAGTTGCAGTTCAACCTGCAGATGTTGTTGCAATGGCAGAAAGATATAATAAGCCGGAACTTCGTAATTATTACTGTTGTCACGAATGTGAAATTGGCAAAATTGATGCACCAGAAGTTGCTTTTGATGGTGGCGTGCATGAAATCCTTGTAAGTATGGCTGTAGTTCTCAAGAAGGTAAATCACAACAAGATAAGACTTATGGAAATTCTTGAAGATGGCAAACTGTCTGAAGATGAGCAAGAAGATTTTGACCGTATCTATGAGGAACTCGAACAGGTTTCTATGACAGTTGAAGCCCTCCAACTTTGGTGCGAGAAAATGAAGATAAAAACAAAAGATAAATAATACATACTTAGAATGGCGTTCCGCGAATAACGGAGCGCTTTTTATTTTGCTAAATTAGTATAATTAGTGCCCTTTATTTTGCCAACATCATCATTTCGGTTTTTATTAAATCAAGGTATTATAAATGTGTAATCAGTAAACACGAAATGTTGGTGGTGAGATTATGACTGCGAAACAGCGAGTATTGGCACTTAAATATTTAGAAAAGCAGAAGAAAAATCCAGGCTTTGCTAAAAAGATAGGCGTAGAAATTAAAATCAAAGAAAAGGAAGATAAAAAATGAGCAAGTATGTAATTGTAGATTTGGAAATGTGTAATGTTCCGAAAGGAATTAAACGTGAAGCTTATAATTGGAGAAACGAGTTAATACAAATTGGTGCTGTAGTAGTTGACGAATCTTTAAATATTACCGATGAGTTTATGACTCTTGTATCTCCTGAGTTTGGTGTAATAGACAACTTTATAGAAAAACTTACGGGTATTTCTAGGAAAGCCGTTCAAGGAGCACCCAAAGTTAAAGAGGCACTTGAATTATTTGTAAATTGGCTGCCAAGTGATGCTGTTTTAGTTTCTTGGAGTGAGAACGACGAAAGTCAAATTAGAAAAGAAATAGAGGCAAAAAATATTTTTATTGAAGGTTTAGATGATTATCTTGATACTTGGGTAGACTGTCAAAAAACTTTCGGCGAAAAAATGAATGCTCAGAAAAACTATAAATTATCAGAAGCATTGATAATTGCCGATATAGATTATGACGAAGGTGAACATGATGCCCTGGTGGATGCTAAGAATACAGCACAACTTTTCGTCAAAATGGAACGAGAACCAGTGTTAGTACTTAATCCTTATTATTCTAATCAGAAAGAAGAGGAAACATATAATCCCTTTGCGGCGTTGCTTGCAAACTATAGTGTAGCTGTTTAACCTAAATTAATTTGCTGAATTAGTAAAAATAATACCGCTTAATTTACTAGATCGATTATATATTTTTCTGGCAAATAATTTTAAAATATAAATGTAAACAAGAGATGTTTACGTAAATCAAAATTGAAGGAGATAAAATTATGAGTAAGAACATTTATGGTGAAGACATTAACTTTGATGAGTTGGAACAGCATGTTTATAAGGATGAAGGCGATGAGGTGTTCTATACTTGTCCTATTTGTGGCGGAGAATATCTTGATACATTTATCACAGAACACAATGGTCAAACAATGTGCATTGATTGTTGGAGTGAAAGGAATGGTGATTAAGTATGAGTAACCTTGGTGGCTATCAAGACATTGTTGTAGAAGCACATAAAGCAGGTGGCACAGACGTATGGCTTGATACAATTAAAAAAGCAGCTTATAACGCAGGAGCAACAGACATGAAAAATACGTTAGTATTGCCTTTGTTAGCTGCAGGTGCGGGCATAGGAATAGTTGGCACAATAGCATATAAAAAGATTGCTAAATGGATTTTGGACAAAAAGGAAGAAAAACTTTTGACTGAACAGGAAGCTCAAGAAACAGAAAAATATCTCAAGCAAGAACTTGATAATGCTATTGAAGAATTGGAAGAAGAGACTGGAGGTAAAAACAAGTGAAAAAGAAAGATATAGATACCTTTATTGAGGAAATGGGATCGATTGGTGATGAATGGACTCCTGAACAGGTTGAGGATGTTTATGGTGATTCAACATTAGAAGAAGCTCTTGCTGATAGAAAATCTTCTGTAGGAACATTATTCGATATTATTCGTAAAGTTATAAATAATGATTAAAAATTCAAAGGAGAATTATTATGGGAAAGAATAAGTTAGACCTTATCAATTTTAGTAAAATTTTTGATATGTTTGGCGAGGAAGCTGCGAAAGATACACTCGCTGATGTAAATGCCGGACGTGTTAAAGAAAGCACGATTGAAAAATACCTCTACACCGACGAATCTAAAGAAGAATATGCAGAAAGATTAAGAAATGAGTATAAGTAAGGAGGTGATTCAATGGCAGTTCACAGTGGCGGCAAGGTCGGCAAAGCAGGAAAAACCTTAGCCACCAAAAGTTCTTCTAAGTCTGCTAAAAGCAAGGCAGGAAAAACTTTAGCAGACCACAAAGCTAAAAAGCATTAGTTTTGTGAACATTTGTCGCATGTGAAGCGACCTAACCTCTCTTTTATTGGTGTACAATGGTGCCATCAAATGAAAGAGAGGTTTTCTATTATGAAAAACAACATTACTGAACTCGTATTTATTTTGGACAGAAGTGGCTCAATGGCAGGTCTTGAGAGCGACACCATCGGTGGTTTCAACTCGATGATTGAAAAGCAGAAGAAACAGGATGGCGGTTGCTATGTATCGACAGTACTTTTTGATGATGAGAGCGAAGTTCTGCACGACCGTGTGAAACTCCACGACATTCCTAGGATGACCGATAAGGATTACACAGTTCGTGGTTGCACAGCACTTATTGATGCTATCGGTGGGGCAATTCATCACATAGGCAACATTCATAAATATGCTCGGCCTGAGGATGTACCGGAACACACAATGTTTGTTATTACAACCGACGGTCAGGAAAACGCAAGCCATAAATACACAAGCGAACAGGTGAAAAAGATGATTGAGAGACAAAAAGAAAAATATGGTTGGGAGTTCCTGTTCATCGGTGCTAACATTGATGCAGTTGAAACGGCGGCACGTTATGGTATTGATAAAGACAGAGCAGTAAATTATAACGCTGACGGTCAAGGTACGCATATTCTTTATGAGTCAGTTGCGAAAGCAGTTTGCAATGTTAGAGCAAGTGCACCGCTGAGCGCCGACTGGAGCGAAGACATTAACGCAGACTACCAACGCAGAGGTAAAAAGAATAAATAATATTTTAGGCGAGGGTTATACCTCGCCGTATTTTTTTGTTTATATGAGTAAAAAAGTCGATTAGAAAAACATGGGGCAAAATACGAGGCAGTTCAAAAACATGGGGTGAAACATGGGACATAAAATTATGGGGTAAAATATGGGGTTGGGGTAAAAGTTGGGGTGGTGTACATGTCGTAAACATGGGGTATTTATTGGGGTGCCAGATATGGGGTAAAAGATGGGGTGACTAAAATCATGGGGTATAACATGGGGAAAAAGCTGGGGTGGATATATGGGGTAAATGTTGGGGTGAATTATGGGGTAAAAACAAAAATTTATGTTGGGGTAAAACATGGGGTTGTAATATGATTTGATTATGGGGTAAATTATGGGGTGGAAAAACATGAGGTAATAATATTTTAACGTTTATGAAATACACTCTCCCCCTTATAGGGGTATTATTGTAATATATTCATAAACCTTAAGGAAATTGAATCAAAACGTATCAAAACGGAATCAAAAGGGTATAAATGACGTTCTGATGAAGTCTAACGCAATTTCTCGCAATCTAAGGCTCAATAATAAAAAATCTATAAATATCGTTTTTCATTTCGATATGATAAGAGTTTCGAGAGTGTTTTTGCGAAAAAATTATACTATTTTCGATATGATTTTCTTTCGCAAAAACTCGTTTTAAAATGACAAGAAAATGATTATCGTTTTGAGGTTGACAAGAGGGTCAGAAATCTATTGTCATATCGAATAAGAAAGTGTATCACTCATTTCAAAATGAAAGTCCGTCTAATCATATCGAAACGAAAGCGAAGAAGTCATTTCAAAATGAGCGCCCTTTGATAAATCTAAAATTAATCCGAAATAAATCTGAAAGGCAATTTAGAAATGAAAGTCATCAAGCATATGAAAAAGAAAGTTGCCGTCATTTTAAAATGACACTCATTTAAAATTTAATTCCAATAAAACTGAACTGCTGTGAGTTTTTTTCTTGCGGCAGTTTTTTGTAGTTAATGTTTTCTTGAAACTCATAAAAAACCTTTTTATATTTTTAGCGTGAATTTTAAGACTTAAATTTGAACCGCCATAGAATTTAAGACGAAATTCATTATTAATTTATGAAAGGAGGATGTGCAATGGATAAAAAGTATTATGAGGATAAAATGCGTAAGATTTTAGATCGTGAGGTTAATACCGATGAGGATTGTATTCGACAGGTGGATGAACTTATGATGCTAGATGCGCAATATCTGTTGAGCAATATCTAATGAAAAGATAATTTCACAGAATTAATCGGTCAAATCTGTTGGCGGCAGATTTGATTTGAAAATAAAGAAGGAGACGTTCAAATCGCAAAGTCGAAGAACGTTTGCTTAAAAAAGACGCAGCGCAGGAAGAATAGGAGTGAAGTTTGTCGAAAGACAGATTTTCGTTAATAAAGTGAGTTCAATGAATTGGTAAATGCTGTATAAATGTTTTTCGCAAGGTAAAAAATAGATTATGAAAGGAATGGCAAGTTATGTTAAATTATTTTGATTTAATAAACTTAAAAACTGCTGCTATTGCCGATTATTCTAAAGATAGCCTTGTTGATTTGCGTGACGTGAAGATAGACTCGGGTAAATCAGTGCCCGAAAAGATGAATGATTATTTTGAGCAAATTAAAAACCCTTATCTTTTCAAAGTCGGCGATATGAGAGTAAAGGTGAGTTTCGGCGGAGAACGAAGTTTTACCGATGCTCTCGGAGCAGTTATTTCAAATGGTGCAAATTACCAAACTAATTTAGGTTGATTTAAAGTTGAAGGTATGGTATACTACGGTTGTGTAGAAAAACGACCATACCTTCATATTGGAGGGCGGAGTAATTCCGTCAAAATCAAATATGGAGGCTAAAGCTTTATGGCAAATTCTAAATATGCAGAAATTTTAGAGCAGTCCTCCGTACCAAATAAGGTTTGGAAGACTGCTCTTTATCTTCGTCTTTCCCGTGATGACGGAACTGAGACGGAGAGTAACTCGATTGCATCGCAACGAGAAATTTTAAAAGAATATTTAAAGCGCTGTCCCGATATGGAACTCGTTGAGATTTATTCTGATGATGGTTACAGCGGTACAAATTTTGACCGTCCAGATTTTATTAGAATGATGGAGGACGTTTATTCTGGGAAAATCAACTGTATCGTTGTAAAGGATCTTTCGCGTTTTGGGCGAAACTATATTGAGATAGGAAATTATCTCGACAATATTTTTGTTCGTCAACGTATTCGTTTTGTAGCGATAAACAATAATTACGACAATTTAAGTACAGGTAACAATGTAGTTAGTAATTTACTGACTTTAAGTATTACCAACGTTACAAACGAATCTCAGGCGGCGAGTACGTCTGTTAACGTGCGAGGTACGCTGAATTTAAGACGTCAGCAAGGAAAGTTTATCGGTTCTTTTCCGACCTACGGGTACCTAAAAGATCCGGATGATAAACATCATCTTGTTATTGACGAGGAAACAGCACCTATAGTGCGAATGATTTTTGAACGCTTTATTGCGGGCGAAAGTATAATAGGTATTACTAAAGACCTGAACGAAATGGGTATACCAAATCCGTCAATGTATAAAAAACAAAAGGGACTAAACTACAAGCATCCGTCAGGAAGAAGTAACGACGGTTTGTGGCCCGACAGTTCGGTACGCCGAATTTTACAGAACCGTATGTATGTCGGCGATATGGTGCAGGGCAAGAATACTACCTATAGTTATAAAATTAAGCAGTGCCGTGCAATACCAAAAGATGAGTGGATTATTGTTGAGGGGACACACGAGCCTATTATCAGTCATGAAACTTTTGACAATGCACAAGCGCTCTTTAACAAGAGTATTCGTAAGAGTCCGAAAAAGAAAAACGTTGATTTGTTTTCAGGGCTTGTGCGGTGTGCAGACTGCAAACGTGTAATGAACAAAAAGACCAATCAGCACACATACGGTACGTATCATTACTATCGCTGTGTAACAGCGAGGAAACTTAAAAAATCAGCGTGTACAAATCACACTATCCGTATCGATAAGTTGGAGCAGGCTGTACTTTTAACTATTCAAAATATGATTAATACGGCGACTACAATGAGCGAACTGCTTACACAAATCAATAATAATTCCACACGAAAAAAGGAATCAAGCCATATCCAAAAAGCACTGAAAGCTCAGATTGCTGAACGGGAAAAACTTGTGTCTATGATTACCGACCTTTATCCCGACTGGAAAAGCGGTGTTATCACGGTGGATGAGTATCAGATGTTAAAGGAACGGCTTAACGAAAGGTTAAGGATTGTTGACGAAAAAATCGCCTCACTTAACAAATCTGCTGAACAGTTCCAAGACGGTATTACCGAAGAGAATGAGTTTGTGGCACGTTTCAAAAAGTACGGTAATATCGAAAGTCTTACAAGACCGTTGCTTACCGAATTGGTACAAGAGATTTTCGTACACGAAGGCGGAGATATCGAGGTTGTATTCAAGTTTCAGGATGCCTATGCGGAGGTTGTTGAATATATCGAACTCAACAAGCATCTTATCGAACCTGATAAGCCAACGAAAAAGAAAAAAACTGCGTAATTGTGCAGACAGATGGCGGAGCACTAATCTCCGCCATCACATTACATATTTTTATAATTTATAAACAGTCTTGACAATATTTCGGTATACCGATATAATAATAGAGGAAACTATTATTGGCGGTGAAAATATGATTATTGAAGAACTTATCAAAAGAAACAATATTACAAAATATCGTTTGGCAGTTGATGCCGGCATTCCACATGCAACATTGAGTGATATTTGTAGCGGAAAAACAAGTCTTTTAAAGTGTTCTTCGGAAACTGTTTATAAATTAGCAAAGGTGCTTGATGTAACAATGGAATATTTGACTGAGAGCACAATTAGAGAGATAGAGCGCGAAAGGTCTTATGAATATGGATTGCCGTCATATCTACAACATGATTTAGATGCTTATAAGCAAGGAATCAAAAATGCATCAACATTGTTAGATTGTTTATGGGGCGAGTTATACGGTAGTATTAATATCGCTGAAATTGATGATGGCATTATAACACCTGAACACGCAGATTATTTAAGAAAGAAATTTTTATGGAGGAGTAACGTATGATAGATTTTACTGACTGCCCGAAGATTATCGGGAGAGCTTATAACGGTGCAAATGGAAAGAAGATAGCAGTTGAATACAATGGTGAGCCTTTTATGATAAAGTTTCCACCTTCAGGTGCGGATAAACCTACCGAGTTATCATATACCAACAGTTGCATTAGCGAACATATTGCGAGCAGTATATTTAATTTGATAGGTATTCCAGCACAGAAAACATTGCTTGGTACTTATAATGTTGGTGGTAAAGAAAAGATTGTTTGTGCTTGCCTTGACTTTACCGCAGATGGTAGTAGATTCTTTGATTTTTGTTCTATCAAGAATACAATCATCGATTCTGACTCCAATGGCAGTGGAACTGAGCTTGAGGACGTTCTTGATACTATCGAAAAGCAACAGTATATTGAACCGAACAAGTTGCTTGAGCACTTTTGGGATGTGTTTATTGTCGATGCTTTGCTTGGAAACTTTGACCGTCATAACGGTAACTGGGGATTTTTGTATAACGATAGCACTAAAACAGCGTCCATAGCACCTGTGTATGACTGCGGTAGTTGCTTGTTGCCTCAAGCAGATGATAAAATTATGAATAGTGTGCTTACAAATGAAGATGAGTTAAATGCAAGAATATATCAATTCCCAACATCAGCATTAAAAATCAACAATAGAAAAATTAATTACTATGATTTTATTTCGTCAAGAGAAAACGCTGATTGTGTTGCGGCACTTGAACGCATTTTACCAAGAATCGATATGGATAAATTGTACGATTTAATTGAGAATACACCATATATAACTGAACTGCAAAAAGAGTTTTATAAGAAGTATATAGAGGCGAGATATGAGAAGATTTTAAACTATTAAGGAGAGTTGGTATGACAAATTACACAGAGCAAATGGGTGTTGGTCATTGTGCAGAAATTGCCGCCCGTAACAAATGGCTATTCAGAAACCAGCCTGTTAACGATATAGGGATTGATGCTCATATAGAGTTTGTTGATTCATCTGGCAAACCAAAGCAATTGCTTGCTTTGCAAATTAAAACTGGTGCTAGTTGGTTTAAAGAGGAAAAAGACGGATGCATAATTTTTCGAAATATTAGTGATAGACAATACATATATTGGACAACTAATTCCTTGCCTTGTATTGTAGTTCTTTATAATCCTGACGATAATATTTGTATTTGGCAAAGACTAACAACTGAAACAATCGAAAGAACTCAAGATGGAGAAGGGAAAGGATATTTTGTTAAAGTTCCTTTGACTCAAGTTTTTTTAGATAACGCATCAAACCAACAGCTTCTTTCTTTTTCGAATTTGCCCGAACATATTGTGAATTATAACTTTTTGTTATCACAAAAGGAATTCATGGAGATTATACGAAATGGTGGAGAGGTAAAATTACACTCAACTGAGTGGGTAAATAAGAGTAGCGGTAGAGGCGAAACTGAATTGATTGTAGATGACGGAGAGAGCATTAAAAAGTATTCATATCCGTATTGGTTTCCTTTTACGCCGTATACTGAAGTTTTCCCAAAACTTTTTCCTTGGGCAGATTTTTCCGCTGATGAAGAATTTTATGAGGATTATGACGAGGCTATGTGGAGAGAATATCATTGTCATTACGATAATGAGGATGATGAATGGTATGTTGTGGGCGATACATTTGCACAGTATCGTGAAAAATTAGAACCAATACGTAGCATTGACCACGCAGGAGAAGTTGCTGAATATATGTTGATTCTGAGTTTAAACGATTTAGGTGAATCGTTTTTAAAAGTAAATGAATTTGTATCACAAAATAATTCATATGCGATAGCGCGACCAGAAGAAAACTAAAGTTTTAGGGGATTTTTATGAAAAAAATTATACTTAATCAGAATTTAGAAAAAGAAACAATAGACGGATACATACTTAATCCTACTGAAAAATATGTTATAAACTTAGCTGAAGAAATGGAATTTCAGTCGGCAATTATGAGTTCATTTCAAATAATGGGATATCCACCTGCACTTAAAAACTATCATGCCTGGCTTTTTGAAAACGGATTTAGCGTTGATGTTCCAAATCCGACAAATGAATTTGTTGCTTCATATTATGGTGTTAAACCTCTTTGGAAAACGGAATATTCTCAAGGAATTGTGGTCAAGGCTGAGAATGATAGCGATTATTTTATTGTTATGGAATGTAGCAATAAAAACAAGGGATATAAACACACTCAAATAATACTTACTTTAGGTGGTTGTATGTGAATGAGTTGCAAAAATGATAACACAATGATTGATACTTATGAGAAAACGATTTTACGACTAATAGCATCATATCTAAGAGCATATCCAGAACATGAAGAACTTATGAATAATATGGCTTGTTTCTTAGGTGTGAATTTTGAATTAGATATTATACAACAATATATTAATGAAGAATGTTTTAATGATTCATTTCATCTTGATTATGATTTGTTAAAGTGCATTATTAACTATTATTATATACAAAAATCTGTCAAGGAAATAGGTTTTGACTGTTCTAAGAAAACATTAGAAAAAAACTATAACATCTATAAAAGTATATCAGATAATATTTGCATGATGAATATGAATGCTGGGGCATATGAATGTATGTGTAATCATGCCTTTTCTCGAGAGCATGCGCCACAGTCTTTTGAATCATTTCATCCGACTGATTATACACAAATTTTAGACGCCTTTGTGGTTTATGCTGATTATTATGATAAAAATAAAGACTATTTGCCTATTATTTATGAGATAATAAATTATCAACTTATCAGTCATTCGCTTGCAATGTTTTTAATTATTATAATGCAAGTGATAAAGCATTCGGTTTATCTAAATGATACAGCTAAAAAAATAGCATCGGAAATATACGATAATACACACAAACTATTAAAAGATGCACGCATAATTGTTATGCGTCCTAATTTTCTATACTTGGATATAGAAAGACCTTTTGAAAATAGAACCAAACAGTCTGATAATACAACCAGATTGCATATCGTTTATGGGTATGATAATTTTGATGCATATAGTTTAAGATTTGATTTTTGCCATCAAGGCATTAATTGGATACACTATAATAATGAGAGTCCAGGTAAAGTAAGTAGTTATTGTTTCACAAAACAGGAATATGACAGTATTGTTTCTGAATTCCCCAAAATGAAGAATTGCTTTATTGAGCATAATAAATGCTATTTTTTGAAAGAAAGAATAAATTGCAAGTTGGATGAGTTTGCTGAATTCGATAAAATAGAGGATGCAAAAAAGCACGCATATGCATTTAATCAGGAGTATTCAGAATCTGATGTATTGTTTGTTTTAGATTTAATTAATATTTTTATGACGAACGTTTCTCAAGGGTATGTGGATAAAAGCGGAGAGGCTGCTAAACATGCATTTAATTTAGATTATTTGATGTGTAGATTGGAACTGATGAATATTTGCAGAATCGCAGGCAATATAGAATATGAAAAAATATTTGCTGATACAATCATTGATAAAGCTGTAAATTATGGCTTGATCAACGATAATGAAAAAGAAAGTTTTAATTCTTTAGATGGATTGTGTATGATAATTAAACTTGCTAAAGAAAGATGTGGGAGAATATATAGTTAGTTTTTTATGTTTGTACTAATAAAAGGAGTTTTCAAACAACCGCCACTTACTAATTGAGTGGCGGTTGTTTGGTATCCATGCAACAATTTTGTGTAAATAATCAAAATTATTACATGGGGAATATTCTGAGGGTAAATTGGAATTTTACTGTCTATTTCTGTAAAGGGGGCATTATGGTCTACCTTTCACATCTATCTGCCCATAGCAGCACCTATAAATGAAGTCTCGGAAAACGCATAAACAAAGGGGAAAAATAAATTTTGAAAAATTTATGGTGTTCTCTTGACATTTTCCCCCGCTGCAGCCAACACCCTGCTGCGGTATTTTAAACTTAGCGGCACTACCCCCGAAAATTACGACGCTATTTTTACCGGCGACTTAGGCGCTGTTGGCAGCACTTTATTATACCAGCTGCTGCAAGAGCAAAAAATTGATATTACCGCTCGGCACAAGGATTGCGGCCTCATGCTGTTTAACCGCAACCGGCAGGATGTTCATGCCGGCGGCTCCGGCTGCGGCTGTTCGGCTTCGGTGCTATGCGGCCACATTTTAAAAGAACTGGAGCAGGGAAACCTAAAAAATGCTTTGTTTTGTGCAACCGGAGCGCTGCTTTCCCCCGTAACGGTGGCGCAAAAGCAAAGCGTGCCCTGCATTGCGCATTTGGTGCAGTTAAAAGCGCTTTAAAGCTTTAGTAATTTTACTATTTGTCGGCTTACCAATGCGGTAAAAAGGCAGCAAACAGCCCGGCAGCAAAACGCTGCCGGGCTGCTGCTTTTAGCTATTTATTGTACTTCGTTAAATTCGGCCATGTCACATTCAACATCGTCTCCATAATAACCCTTTTCCAAAACATATAGGGCAAAGGATGGCGGGGGTAGGGTGTTGGTTAAACGCTGGCTGATGTTTTGGAATACGGTGTCGTAGGCAATGGAGGTGGCGTTGGGGCTTGGCGTTACTGCGGTTGGGCAGTAGGCGTAACGGTAAAAGTTCATGTTCATCTGCTTTTCAAAATTAAGCGCAACGTTTACCGCGGCGCTTTGGCTGCCCGAATAGCTTTGCTCGCTGCTAACCGTGGCGCTTGGCCAGGTGGCGCCATTCTCGGTAACGCTGTACCATTTGTTGTCGTCTGTTAAATTTTTAAGATTGGTGTTGGGCGCGTAGGTTTCAAAGTTGCCATCTAAAATTAAATTTGGCGGCGGGCTGGTTTGCAGCATTTCCTCCGGCGAGCCGATTTCGGGCGGCTCAGCTTCGGCAGTGCTGTTCGTGGCCAGAGGCCGGTTGGCAGCAGCCCTAAAAGCAAGGCGCAGCAAAGCAGCAGGCACAGCCATGGCCGTAGCCTTTGTAAAAGCGGTTGCGGTCTGGTTTTTTGTTGCATTGTTTTTTTCTCCCAAAATAATAGTCGGTAACAATTCCTCCCTTTATTGCCGGCAATCAAATTATAACAGAAAAGTAAAACACTGCCAATAGAATTTTAGATACATTAAATAATTTTTTTAAACAAAAATTAAAAAAATAAGGCAAAGCCGCAAACCTTGCCTAAAACAAGCCCGGGTGCTGCTTTGCGCTTAATTTTTCGCACGGCTTAACGCCTTACGGGGAAGCGTAAATGGTGCCATTTTAAAAATAGGTTTTGGTTTAAATAAAATAAAAATTTGTGTCCCACGCCGGGTAGCAGGGAAAATGGCGCAGGTAAAGCTTGTAATCCGGCCGCAGCGCTAACACCTGCAGCGGAATGGCAAACAGATCCTCGGTGCGATGGTAGGCGGCAATTTGCAGCTTGGGCTTGCAGCGGCAAATGGTTTTAGCGGCGCCGGCAATGGCTTTGCGCTCCATACCCTCTACATCTATTTTAACGGTTGTTACGGGTTTGGTTTTAAAATAGTCGTCTACCGCAAAGGCGTTAACCGGGGTACCCTTGCCGGCCTTTGCGCTGCCCCGCCCGCCTTTTTGGTTAAAAAGCAAGGGGATGCAGTTTTGGGCGGCGGCCGCGTTTATGCAGGTTACATTTTTAAGCTTCTTGGTGTTTTGCAGCAGTCTTTGGTAGGTTTTAAAAAACGGCTCGGCGGCGCAAATGTGGCGGTAACGGCCGTTAACATCTTTCGCAAACTGCAAAACCGTGTCGCCGTTAAAGGCGCCAAGGTCTAAGTAAACCTCGTTTTTTTGGTAACACAAAATATTTTGTACGGCCTCGGCCGGGCTGGTTTCGCAGCGCAGTAGGTGGCTGCGGTTGCCGGTTGCTTTAAATTTTACAATTTCGGTAAAGCAGCGGCGGGAGGTCTCGTCGGCCAGCAGGCTATAAACCTTTTGCAGCTGCGGCAGGTGGCGGCGGTAAAAATCCTCATCAAAATAATGGTTGCCGTACACCGGCACATCGGGCACATAAAATTCGTTTTCGCTTGCAATGCGGTTAATATTTTGCCAAACCTGCGGCCGGTTGGTGCCAAAGCAAAGCAGCACAACCATGGGGCTAAATTGCGCTTTGGCGGTTTCGTAATTCGTAACCGGCAGCCCGTGGAACTGTTTGTTTCGCACAAACTCGCTGCTGGCAAAAACGCCGGCCGGCGTTCGGCCGTACTGCTGCAGCCGCTCAAAAATCATATCTGCCCCGTTGCCAATGCCATAAAGCACAATGGGCTTTGGGTTTTTCTGTAGCTTTTTAAATAAAAAATCCATTTTGTACGCTGCCTTGTTTTCATTTTTACACCGTAATTAAAATTGGGTGGGCTTACTCAATTGGGAAAAGGGAAAACCTTAACCGGGGGGTGGAGTTACCCCCCCGCCGAAAAAAGAGCCCGACCTGCCTTAACAATTGGGCTCATTCTTGCTGCGGTAGTAATTTTTACTTTTGCCTCAGTGGCGGGGTTTGGCGTTTACCTTGGCCGCTAGAATGTAAAACCTTGCTTTAACCGGCCGGTGTAGTTCGGCTTCCCAATAATCTTACCACTCGGCCCCTAAAATAGCAAGCACCAACCGTTTCATTTTTGCATAAACTGGCTTGTAATAACTTAACCGCAGTACACCCGTTAAGGCCCTGCTTTTAAGGCGGCTTTTAGGGCAAGCCAAAGTTTATACGGGTAAATTTAAAAATTTTGAAACTTTGCCCTTTAAAATGTGTTTTAAAGGCTGTTTTTTATAAGGCCGGTTTGGGGTACGGCGGTTAGGCGGGCGGTGGTAAATTTGGTAAAAACTTTAGCAGAATTAAAACCCGGGCAGCGCGGCAGGGTTACGGGCTTAAAGCAGGCCGGCGTTTTGCAGCGGCGCCTGCGGGATATTGGTTTAATAGAGGGCACCCTGGTAACCTGCGAGCTGCAGCGGCAAAGCGGCGGTATTTCGGCTTTTAAAATTCGCGGCGCATTAATTGCGCTGCGCCGGGCCGACAGCAAAAACATTACCGTTTGCGCCCCCTTGGAAACGGCAGGCGATGAGCATGGGCTTAACGGCTGACTCGGTTGGCACCGGAGCCGCTTTGCACGAATTTAAAGGGGAGCGGCTGCGCCCTACCGATAAAATGATTGTCTTTGCCGGAAACCCTAATGTTGGCAAAAGCACATTATTTAACCGGTTGACCGGCATGAACCAGCACACCGGGAACTGGGCCGGCAAAACCGTTTGCAACGCGGTGGGTCGGTGTAAAGAAAACGGCGATTTGGTTTTGGTAGATCTGCCCGGCACCTACTCGCTGCTTTGCGCCTCGCGCGAGGAGGCCGTAGCGCGGGACTACCTTTGCTTTGGCCGGCCGGACGCCGTGGTAGTTGTTTGTGACGCAGCCTGCCTGGAGCGCAATTTAAACCTGGTGCTGCAGGTGTTGGAAATTAGCAGCAAGGTTGTGGTGTGCGTTAATTGAAAAATCCAGCAGATTGTCTACCTGAGTCCTGATATCCAATACCTTTTCACTTATAAAATT
>JABLTL010061322.1_pt1 | contig 40110 bp, 56 predicted proteins | sample 7160151 | NCBI WGS metagenome assembly JABLTL01 (sample SAMN14651223, study PRJNA627086) | human gut metagenome | isolation source: feces | host: Homo sapiens | reverse complement strand
GCGAAGAAGCACACGGTGATAAAATTGATAGAGGGTTCGATGTGAACCCACAGCAAGCCGAGCACTGCGGCAATGGCTCGCGAAACGTAAAATGGATTGTTCATGTTTTGTGTTGTTTTTTGTGTTGTTGTCCTGAATTTTTCTACTACAAAGTTACTTATAAGCTGCTACGCAATGCGGACATTGTGGGGTACGGGGAGATTGAGCATGTCCGTATGGGGAACGGAAAATATCGTAACTTTGACTACATAAAACACAACACTATGTCAGGAATTACACAAAATACATTAGCCCGCATCGACAAGTGGCTCTCCTATGGCACGAGTATGCAGACGGCGTTCCCTAAGCTGGAGCAACGCTACCGTATGCAGGTCTGCTCAGAGTTTTACAAGCGATGGGTGCAAAACAAGGACATTGATCCGCGCACAGTCTGCCGCAATATAGCCCGACGCGACTATGAGCTGTTCTTCAACCAGGCAGCGCAGGGCAACAATGAGGCGCAGGAGTATGTGCTTGCGCTGAAGATTACACTCGACAACGAGGGTAATATATGTCCGCGTACCGTTACGGAGCTCAACAACGACGTGTTGGTGTGCAACTACCTGATACGTTTCTTTCAGACGGACGAAAGTCCACGCCACAAGGCTATGTATCTGAGCAGTGCCGAGTGGTTGATACGCACAGGTAAGCAGCAGAACAACGACCGCGCCGTGGATAAGGGTATGCAAGCCTTAACTAATGTGTATGGCAACTTCCAGGAGGAGAAGGACGCTACGGACGAGATGCCGGACATGAGCCGCATTGCCATCACGCAGGACGTGAGCATCGTGAAGCGCGACCGTGTGAACTACACCGAAGAGGAGAAGCTACGCATGGCTCGCAAGTATGGTCTTACTACCAAGGACCTGCAGGAGATAGAGGACGACGAACTGCTGAGTGGGGAGAAGCCGGAAGAGCCGGACTACTTCGAGTATATGGAAAAGAAGGACGAGGAGGATGTGATTAGAAACGGGTACATGAAAGAAAGCAAATTGACAAATAATTCAGGGCCAACGGATGATGCGGAATGAACGGTAAATAATATAACAAACAAGCAATGGAAATAGGACTCATAGACGTGGACGGACGACACGGCAAAAAAAATGGGGTGCAACGATATACCCTAACGTAGCTCTCGGCAAGATTGCCCGTTGGCACACGATGCAGGGTGATGATGTGGAATGGGCGCAGCCTACCGACCTTTTCGACAGGCATCATTACAACATACTGTATGCCAGCAAGGTTTTTAACTTTTCGCCCGACATCGTACGGAATATAAGGTGATAGGTATAACCTTAGCGAAGTAATAGGCATAACATAAACTTCATAAACAAAAGCAATATACAAACGATATGATAACAGAGAATTTACAGAGAAAGATTGACCGCGCCATTCGGTTGCTGCAGAGTGTACAGAAACGATATGATGGCGAGATAGAGATAGCCTATTCGGGCGGTAAGGACTCTGACGTGATCCTTCAACTGGCAAAAGAAGCGGGCATCAGGTATCGGGCCATATACAAGAATACGACCATTGACCCGCCAGGCACGTTGGGGCACGTTAGGAAAATGGGCGTGGAGATACTACGGGCCAAGACTTCCTTCTTTCATCTCGTGGCTCAGAAAGGATTTCCATCTCGCTTTAGTCGTTTTTGTTGTGAAGAACTGAAAGAATATAAGGTGCTCAACAAAAGTATTATCGGCGTGCGCAAGGCTGAGAGCCGGAAACGAAACGAAATATACGACGAGCCGACAAAGTGCCGATACTACGGAGCGAAGAAAGAGGAAAATCACGTAGAACAGATTTATCCTATTCTGGAATGGACCGATGAGGACGTGCGCGACTTCATCATAGACAGAAAGTTGAAACTCGCACCCATTTATTACAATTGGGGGCAAATCGACGTGTCGAAACGTCTTGGCTGTATGTGCTGCCCTCTCGCCTCAAGGCGCAAGCGCATTATCGAGTTTCAGAAATATCCCAAGATAGCAAAGGCTTATCTCCGTGCGGGGCAACGATTTATGGACACACATCCTGACAGCAAGGCGTGTCAAAAGTACGACAACGTTTACGAATGGTTCACTCGCGACGTATTTTACAGCTCCAATGCAGATTGGAATAAGGTAAGCACAGGACTGTTCGGTAAACCGGACTTCAAGAAGTTCTTGGAGGACAAGTTCGGCATTGACTTGACATTATAAACAACATAAAACTATCACGATATGGCAAAAATTATCTATTTCGGGACAGAAGGCAACGGCAGGGCAGAACACTATCCTATGGGTATCGACAAGGGCCTTACCCATGAAGAATACAAAATATGGACTGAATGTGACAACGAAAAGTGGATTGATAACATCTACAAAAATCCAGGTCGCCACTTGATAAAACATCACGATGTTGTATATACCAACTATGCCGTGCCGTTCTCTGTTGATGATGAAAGAAGATATTCACATACCGAAGTATTTTGGGAGGGTTTACACTCAGAGGAGGAAATGATAGAACTCATAAAGAGCAACCCGTTCTTGAAAAGACAATTTAAAATGTAAAAGGAATGAACTATTCAATTAAATACGGAAAGGAGGTTTACCATGGCTAAAGACTGGGTGGGCGGCTCGGCTGCTGTTTTTAAGACGTTGGGCGCAAGCAACCATACGGGCGCGAATAGACAGCGGGAGGATTACTATGCCACAGAACCGAAGGCGACGGAATGGCTGTGCAAACTGGAGCGTTTTGAGGGCAAGATCCTCGAGCCGTCGTGTGGCGAGGGTCACATGAGTAGAGTATTGGAGGAAGCAGGATATGAGGTGGTGAGCCGCGACCTTGTAGATAGAGGTTACGGCGAGGTAGCCGACTTTCTCTCTATTGATAATTTGGCGTGGAAAGGCAACATCGTTACCAATCCTCCCTACAAATATGCGCAGCAGTTTGTGGAGAAGGCTCTGAGCATCATCCCCAAAGGAAAGAAGGTGGCGATGTTCCTCAAGCTGACTTTCCTCGAAGGCAAGGCCCGACGCACGCTCTTCCGCTCTACCCCACCCATTCGCGTATGGGTAAGTTCTTCAAGACTGAAATGTGCTATGAATGGCGACTTCGACAAGTACGGCAGCAGCGCAGCGGCTTACGCATGGTTCGTATGGGAGAAAGGATATAAAGGCGAGACAACTGTAAAATGGTTTAACTGATAGATAAAAAAACAATAGAGCATGATTGAACTGGATAAGATATATAATGAAGACTGCTTGGAGGGGATGAAACGGATTCCGGACGGGAGCGTGGATTGCGTGATATGCGATTTGCCGTATGGTACTACTGCTTGCGCTTGGGATAGCGTGCTTCCATTTGATAAGTTATGGGAGCAATACAGAAGAATTACAAAGCGAAACGCTCCAATTGTCCTGTTCGGCAATGAGCCTTTTAGTACATTTCTAAGAGTCTCAAATATTAAGAATTGGAAATATGACTGGATTTGGGACAAGAAAATGAAAGTGGTTTTTTTGAACGCAAAAAAAGACCTCTCAAGCAGTATGAAAATATATCTGTTTTCTGTTATGGCGATTGCATCTACAATCCTCAAATGACTAAAGGTGTATTTAGAAACAAAAAGTCGTATGATAATAGAGAGGGAAATGGGGATGGCGTGTATCGTAAGTTTGGAAACATTGATGTAAAAAATGATATTTACTATCCTTCAAACATTTTGGAGTATAGCAATGCCGCACAGAAAGGTAAAATTCATCCCACACAAAAGCCCGTAGCTCTTATTCAGTACCTCATCCGTACCTACTCCAACGAGGGCGACACCATATTAGACAACTGTATGGGCAGCGGCACCACTGCCATTGCAGCCATCCACGAGAAGCGCAACTTCATCGGCTTTGAGCTCAACAAGGAGTATTACGACAAGGCTTGCAAGCGCATCAAACTGGAGCTGGCGCAGCCTACTCTCTTCTAAAAACACAACCGACAACAACACAAAAACAACGCATGAGTATCAACCGACACAAATACTTCAACAAGGTTCCGCCGTTTAAGCCGGACCCTGAACACTACACACGCAAGCAGCGCTCATGGAAGGCGAAAGAGGCCTACGAAACCGAGGATGACGCGTGGGAGTTTTTGCAAGAGAGCCCGAAACTCAAAGCACAGGGATATACGGTGTACCGGTGCAGGACGTGCAGCAAATGGCACGTAGGACATAAAACATCAGGATAACAATGCAGCAAGCACATAACATTTACTTAACCAAATTCCAGCAGCAATCGCTATACATGGGTGCCAAGGACGAGCGAGTGATTGCTGCCCGCCGTGTGGGTAAGACCGACGGACTTGTGGCTCCTTACGTCTGGACGGCAAGTAACTCCATGCCTGGTATGCTTGGCGCATGGGTGGCAGTGTCGCGTCAGCAGGGCTTCGGCAAGACCATACCGAGTACGATGGCGGCGATGGAGCGTATGTTCGGCTTTACGCAGGGCATTCACTTCGGGTGGGGTCGACCGCCGAAGCACGCTCGCGAGAGTATCTTCAAGCCTAAGAACTACGACAACTACATCTGGTTTGCCAACGGGGCGGGATGGGTTCTTATATCACTCTCGCAGACCGCGAGTGCCAACAGCTACACTTTTAGCGCGCTTGTGGGGGACGAAGCGAGGTTCTTTCCGCTAAAAAAGGTAACTGACGAGTTGATGCCGGCTCTTTCAGGTCAGACCCATCCGTTGGGCGACATCAACTTTACGGAGTATAATCCGATGTATAAGAGCACGCGATTTCTCTCCGATGCTGCCCTTACAGCCAAAGGGTCGTGGCTTGAAAGGGAGGAAGAAAAGTTGGACTTGACCGTTGAGACAGGTCCGTTCAAGGGCAAGACCTACAGATGGGTGCAGGAGCAGTTGGAGGATTACGCCAACAAGGTGATACGCTACAACGATCTGCTGTATAATGCCAAGAAGACCAGTCACTCGGTTCATGTGGTGCTGAAGGAGCTGCGCACGATGATTCGTGCCGTGGCTCTGAAAATGTTGAAGCATGAGGGACAGTTCAAGATAATGCCCAACCATGGCCAACATATCACAAAGGGCATGGTTGAGATGGCTGTCAACTATAAGCTAATTCCCCAGGACGATGCCGAACTGGTTTATGATTACGAGTATCTTATTACACCGGAAGAGGATTTCGAGATGCAGATGTTCCTGCGGTCGAAGAAGTTCACAGACGGTTATCTGCGTGAGCTGCGCCGTGTGGCTTTCTGCGTACGTCGTGCGTCGTCGCTCGACAATGTGGATGTTCTCTCAGAGAGTTACATAAGGCAGATGAAGCGTGATCTTCCGCCCATGACCTTCGCGATTTCAATACTCAACTTGAAAATCCAGAAGACGAACGACGGTTTCTACTCAAACCTCGACATCGACCATGTTCACGGATATATCCCCGACGAAATAGACCCCTTGTCGTCTGCAAAATTTTCCACGCAAAAGGTGTCGGGCATCATCGGTGGAAGGAAAGTCACAAGCGAGAGTTATCAACCCGACTTCAAGGAGTTGGGCGAGCGCAATGACTCGCGCCAGGATTCCGACTGCATCAACTCGCTACCTTTATATATAGCCTTGGATTACAATGCCAACATCAATACGCTTGTGGTTGGGCAGATGTATGAGCGTGACGGTATGGAATGTCTGAACGTCATCAAGAGTTTTTATGTGAAGAACGAGCGCAAACTGCGTGAACTGATAGCCGATTTTTCGGATTATTACGCACCGAAGCGGGCCATCAACCGCGACGTGACGTATTTCTATGATGCCACGGCCAAGCAGGGAGCATCCTACGCTTCGTCGGACGAGCGATTCTATATGACCGTGATTGCAGAGTTGGAGAAGCACGGCTGGAACGTGACAGCCATTGATATGGGTGCACCGGAGAAGCACGAGGTGAAGCACAAGATTATCAACGACGGCTTGGCCCACCTCTCCTACCCAGCCATCCGCATCAACCAGGTAAACAATCCCGACCTTATCATTGCCATGCAGCTGTGCGAGGTGCAGATTTCGTATAAGGGATTCCACAAAAATAAGAGTCAAGAAAAAAAGCCCGAGAGTGAAGACACGCTGCCCTTGGAAAACCGTACCGATTTTACGGACGCTTTCGATACGCTGTATTTAGGTTGCAAGTTCTTCCGAGTCGGTGGCGGTTGGTTTGTGCTGCCAAGTGGAAGATAAGGGAGTTTTGAGTTTTACATAAGAAAGGCGAAGGGCAGACGTTATCACAACGGCTGCCCTTCCAAAGTTTTAAGAATGAAAATTGTGAATATCTCTTGTAGTAGTACGATTAAATATTACTTATTTTTTTTGTTTACCATAACAATGTTTGGATGTCTTAAAGAGAGGGCGAGTAAGTCTTGCAGAGACTGAATAGTGAAACGGAGTATTGGACACTTCTGCATTAAAATCCGCCATATAGCCGACCTTCTTTATATAATCGTTGATTTGGTTCACATCATCTACCGTGAGGTCTGCCTCTTTATATGTTTCTCGTAGATAAAAAGTCGCATACTTGCAGATAAGATTACAAAAACCTCTCGAACAGTTACTACGTGGTGCCGATAAAGTGTCGTCTGACACATAAAGAAGCTCAACACCATTCTGCTCGTGTACCAACAAAGCGTGACACATGACCGCCTGCCCTTTCTCATAGGGGCTTTTTAGAATGGCAATAACATACGCTCCTGGATGTTCGGAATCTAAAAACTTGCAATATTCACCATCTGCACCGCGGTTTTCGGGAGTAGCATCTTCAAGAGAAAACTCCACATCCTTTCTTTCCTTAACGTCACTGCTCTTTGCGGACAACTGGGATATGCGCTGTTCCAACTTTTTAATGCTCTTAGAGTGCTCATCAAGCGTATCAATTACAGACCCCATATTTTTCATCAACGTCCGCAATAGGTCTTCTTTTAATTGTTTATACATGTCATTTATTTTTTTAGAACGACAAATCCGTTTACTCTTTTTCTTCCTTCAGCATATCATGCCGCAGTCCCATGAGCCACGACTTGAGATTGATGTAACGGTTGTTATTGAGGTTGGCTTCACGCCACTCGGCATATTCATCATAGGACATATTGTTCTTTATGATGCGCACCATGTCTTCCGGATTCAGCACGTCGGCTTCCTCAAAGTCACACGCTCCACCTACTTCGTCACCTATCCAGTACCAATCACGGAGACCGTCAAACAGTTGGTCGTTCACCAAGGTGGCAAGTTGGTTGCAATAGGAGTGGAACATCGTTACCACCATGTTTTTATTTTCATTATCTACTTTCATAATCCTATATCATTTTTTCAGTTTCATCTTCCTCGTCTTCGTTGGGTGACTTGATGCCATTGCATATCGTGCATCCCACGATGGCTATAAAAAATATGGCAACAAAAAATATTATAACTTCAAACATAATTATTGCATTTTTTAGAAAGCGTCCTCGCCTTTTACCTTATCCATTCCCCCAGAACAAATAGCAAAGCAAAAACGAGAGACGCTTTTTAATGTTTAATGTTTAGAGTTTAATGTTTAATCATCATCATCGTCGTTGCCCAAGACATAATCATCGTCGTTGTCATCGTCGTCGTCATCGCCAACGAACAACGCACCTTTAGCTATAAGTTCGTCAAGTTCTCCACGATCTATTTCTCCATCATCCGTATAGATCAGATGACGCTTATTGTCCGGCAAATCAGATATACTTATCTCGGAGCAAGAATCAATATCGAAACTTTCATCAAAATCAAGCAACCCAGCCTGCTCGTTTGCTATTCTTCGAGCCTCTGCCTCAGACTGGGCAAGCACATGCACGTCGGTATAGGCAACGAGCGATACGGTGTACACCTTCTTAAACAAAGAATCGTATTCAGATGCTTTTTCGTTTGCAGCATCGAGTGCCTTAATAGTTTCGTGAATAAGGTCAGGCTGTATTTCAGAATTTGAGCCAAAGGAAAGATTGTTTGAACCTACGTTTAACTTATGGTTTTTTGCCATAGACTCATCGTCATTCCTTGCCTTGACTATCATTATACAAACAGCTATCTTGCCCTCGTGACGACCAACAAACTTCAAACCGCCATTAAAGTCGTATAGCTCAGCCTGTTCAAGTCCGCAAAGCAAAAGCATTCGGGTGGCATGCTCAAGGGCGTTTAGATATACAAACCTATCAGCAATACACACCTTGACTTTACTCGACTCAAAAAAACGCTGATAACAGCAAGGAATTTTTTTTCGGTCTACATACTGGTCTACTATATCAAGCACCGCAACTCGAAACAAATTAGAATCAATATTGCAAATAAAGTCTTCCTTTCTCGCCGTGGATGGAGCGGTATCATAAGACAAGACTTTGTGAGGCAACAACTTTTCTGCTGTCGGAAAAGCCTCCTTATATAATACGATGTCGCACAGAGAACCTTCCGCTGACATAAATGTTTTAAAATCACTCACCACATTCCATTTTTTGTAATATGGCTGCGACAAACGGAGGATATTCTTTACGTCAACTTTCGTAATGTTCTTTAATCTTGACATAATTATAATGTTTAATGTTTAACGTTTAGTCTTGTTGCAGGTTATGTTTGATGTCGTCATACATAGCCATTTCTACCTTGTTGCCATCATAATGACCGATAGCAAGGAGCTGACCGTTTTCTACGGTGGCAAGGTCGGCAGACGGAGCAGAAGCACGGATAATGAAGATGTCGAACTCTTTTATGAGCGACAACTGCTCTGGATCTTTTTGCTGCATATTGTTGCGGGCATTCATACGTATGCGTTGCAAGTCTGCCTTGGTGAGCGAGACGTATTTCTTTTGCGCAGCACGCACAGCTTCAGTTTCTACTCTTATACGCTCGGCTTCGTAGGCTTCCGACAACAATTGAAAATTTTGCCAAGCGGCGACATTATCCAAGAATTGCTTTACATACTCTGCGCCAAGTTCCAACTGAGCTTTAGCCAGTTCTTCTTCTATCAGCAATATCTTTTGCTTTGTCTGCCAATGTATCAGATTGCTCGCAGCAAAACGATTCATTATACTAAATACGGCAGCGATAGCACGAAGTTCACGAGTTTTTTTTGCCTTTTTATTATTAAAAAATGGGAAAATCATATTTTTAGTGTTTAATGGTTTATGTTTAGTGTTTAATTATAGCACACTGCAAAAGTTTTGAAAACCACCTCGATCCTCACAGACAGAAGTGGGAAAAAGTGAATTAGTTTATCACGAACTAAACTTACTTAATCTGTTCTCACGAACCGACTTCAGATAATAAACATATTTCGATTATAATAGAAAAGAAATTTGTTTTTAAAAAGCTCTCTATTTTCACAAACCGAGAACTCGAATCAAATCATATACTATGAAACCTTTAGTGTGTTATAAATCTCGTGCCGTCTACTTCCAGCACAAGTATATCGTTGACTACCCTTATCTCTCCACTCTCCACGAACTGCACCTTGCGCTGGTGGCGGTCGGTGTCTACTGCGAGGCAGACGCATGTGCCAGTGTCTACGTGTCCCGTTTTAGTGAGGAACTTGATATAGAAAGGCATACGCTGCACGTTCCTGGCTGTCTGCGGAGGATTGAACCCAGTGACACGCTGTCCCGTACGAGGGTCGTTCCATTGCCATTTTTCAACAAATCGGCGCAGCTCGTTGTAAGATTGTGTGATTGGTGTCATAATTATTTTTCAAAGTTGAATGGTGGAAACTCAAGATGTATAAACCTGTCAAGAACAACATCGTCGAGCTTACGAATTTTATGCTCTAAAAGCGCGTGGCGATGGCGCATAGCGTCAGGGAAAAGCACATTGCGCAAAGGATTGCCCCAATCACTATACGAAGCAAACAAGCAGAAGTGGGGGTAAAACATTGCATTGTAGGCTACGAGACGGAAGTCAAGTTGCGGGCGGTCGAGCATCGGACCATTGATAATAAGAGCCTTCGTAGAATTGTATAGCACCATGTGCGAGGTGAGTGTCGTCACATCTTGCGACTGTACATATAATATCTTGTTGCGATATGGCGCAAGATACTTCTTTATCACCTGTTCAGCATCCTTAGATGTTGACAGCACAAGATGGGTTATCCAGCCGCGCTCAAAGCAGAGGTCAAGGAATACTGCAGTCTCGTTTGTAACGAGTGGCATAGCAAGTACCATGACGTGAGAGTCTACAACCAAATGGCTCAACGCCCGATATAATTTTTCCATCGTCACGTCACCGTGTGTGTAGAATGTCAAGGCTCGTTGCGGAGCCTCCATTACCGCCCTGGGTAGTTTGTTGTCTACACAACAGGGCGGAATGAACAGGAGGGTATCATCCATTTCTGAACAATTTAAATGATTTTGTATATTGAAAATTAAGAGCTCTATTTTACATCTGCATAGGCATATTGAGCGTAAGGATGCTTGGCGCAGGTTCGTCTGGAGTAAGAACTGCCGCACGATCTTTAGACAAAAGCTGCATGCGCACAACTTCGGTTGGCAGAGCTGATATGCACGACTGCAATTGCGGAATGCTAAATGCTATATAGAAATCGTCATCACATTCGCTGCTTGCAAGAAATACCTGGTCGGTTGCACAAAGGCCGAAATCTTCGTCTTGAGCTTTCACTTCCATAAACATACCTCTCTTGGTTAGCTCTACCATACGACTGGCATTAGAACTAAACACGCTTACTCGTCGTAGAATGTCGAGCATTTCCTTCTTGTTGAAGGTAACAAAATATGGATTATTACGAGGGATAACAGCATTGTAGTTAGGATAGCGACCCTCAACCTGACTGCAACATAAAACAGTGTCGCCAGCTGTGAGACGTATGCGATGAGAGTCTGACTCGATGTCTACAACATCTCCTTTATCCAACGCTGACAAAGCTCGGAAATAACGACGATGAAGCAAAATCTTGCATGGGGTGCCCGACTTGAAAAATTCACTGCCTCCCTTATGAGGATCGTTACTATATACTATTTTTGTGAGCACATGACCGTCGGTAGCAGCAAATACTACTTCAGAGCGGTCTTCAGCAATATCAACGCATAGCGACGACATTGTTGGTCGAATTTCATTATCTTCAACAAAGTTGTCTGCTTGGTTCACTATGTTGTGGAAGTAAGACAATGGCAACTGAATGTGTGTAGGTTTCTCGTCTATTGGCGCAAACGAAGGAAACTCCTCTCCGCTAAAATAAACGAGCTTTGCTTTGCCTGCCTTAACCTTATCGTCGGTACCTGTACAATAATCTACCGTCAGCACCTTGTTATCGGCAAAATCTATTGTTACCGCACAATCAGGCAATGTAGAGAGCAACGACATCAGAGTCTTAATAGGCAACACTACAGGTACCTCAAATTTACCACCGCACAGAGTGAGCGGCACAGGAATGGTGAGCTGAGAGTCGGAAGTGGACGAAGTGAGAAAAAACTGACCGGCATCGTTGCGAGTGAGCAACACATTCTCAAGGACAGCGATAGTTGGTCGCGACGCAATACACTTAGCCGACTTCTGCAGAGCTACTGTCAGTGCTCGTGATGATTGAGCTTGCAATTTCATATTCATAATTTATATGTTTTCTGTTAGTGATTAGAACGGAAGGTCATCTTCCTCGTTATAAGTGTTGCCCGCAAACGGTTCTGTGTTTTCTTCTGTCGGAGCTACATAGCCAGTGGCAGCACTTGCTGCCGCATAGTTTTGTTGTGCGTAAGGCGAAGGCTGCTGTTGCAACTGAGGTTGGTAAACCAGAGCAATTCGCTTGTTCATACGATTGCGGATAGCCTTGAAGAGGTGGGTGTTCTCGTCGGTTGGGTCTTGGTTTACAATATCGGGGTCAGTCTCCTTAAACTGCTCCTTCACCTGCTCAACGAGCTTAGGGAATGATTTCGCTACTTGCTTGATATATTCGACAGGGAAATTAAAGCACAGTTCATGTGTAGGTATTCTCGGATTACTATCGCCCTTTTCCATGGCCGAACGACGAATAGCGTTTTTGTAATTCTCGCTCAAGGGCCACATATTAAGACTCAAAAACGCCATCTGACGGTTCGGGTCATTGCTTGCAGTTTTGAACGTGATAGGATTGAGTGGCTGGGGAAAACATACCCAAGGCCATTCAGGATGCTTCTCATCAAGGTTGGTAAAAACCTTCATACCATTAAAAACATACAGGTCTGGACTTAAACTAAAACTTGCCATTTGATTTATTGTTTAATTATTATTGTTTAATTATTATTGTTTAATGTTTTTTATTACGCAGATTTTTCGGTCTACGTCTTCGGTTCAGAAGAGCTTGCCCGTAATATTTGGGACCTTGAAATTTTATAATATCTTTGGTTTCTTGCCGAAGTCGTTCTAAGTATGCTCGGAGTTCGGGGTCCATATTCATATTGTTATATTTTTATGGAATTATAAGTTCAAAATCGTACACAAATACAAAAGGATCCTTCTCCCAAGTACCAGCACCACAGATTTTATCAATCAAAGAAGCGTAGGCTTCACGTGGCGTATGGGTTAAACAAAGACCTAACGAGTCCTTTTTCTTGTAGTCATAACCATATTCGTAACACTTAACATCCGTCAACATTCTTATTCCTTCAGCAATACAATCTTCATCGCTAATCTCCTGTAGACGTTCGACACGAATATTTTTAATGCGAATATGGTGAATCATAAGGTCGGCACGAACATACATCTTCGAGGTAAAACCCTTTTGGTCTGACACAGACTCCAACGACACTCCTTTATAATTGCACAAGCAACGAAATAAATCATTACCCATAAGGTCTGAGTATTTCTGAGCAATAGCAACAGGCTCGCCTACAGAATAAGTGGCTCGATTGATTAAACCGTTACTAAGCATATAGCGGAAAGAACCATCTCGTAATGTTTCTATAGTAACATCCTTTGATGTCATCATACCAGGCTGAAAACTTTTAAAAGCTATTCGCCTGGTTTGTGTCTTACGACCTTGCAGAACCGCACGAGTCAAACCGTACTTGTCGTTGAACATTATCTTCTTCATACGCTATTTTTCCATCATAAGACATAGCGCTGACGGTGCCAATATCGCATCAATATGCTCAACATCATTGATAGAATAACTCTCAATGCAATATTCGTCAAACATTCTTGAAGGTTCTTTACCTAAAGGATAATTTCTCAACTCCTTTCCCTCAGCTTCAATCTTATCATAGTCTATGTATCTGCCTTGACATGATGCAAACTTAGAAAGATTCTTAGGCTCGAACACTAACAGCATTTCTGCATTGACTATTCCACGCAATCTACGCAAATCTTTCATTGCCTTCGCTAAATCGCCAATACCAAAGCAGAATCCTTTGGCTGTGCTTGCCGTACCACGAAGAATACCATGATTAGTGGTATTTCTTAGCGTCATACCTTTGGCAAACTGATTCATTTCCTTGGCAGACATAAAACGATATAATTTCATATTCTATATTAATTTAGAGTTAAACATGTGCGCTTACTCCTCTACAGCTAATTTTAGCTCCTCGTTTTCAATATATTCGTTGCAGTATTCTGCAGGAACATAGGTATGAGCATAGAACTGTGTGGCTCCAATCACACGAAGAGTTTCGCGGTCGTTCCATACAGTATCGAATTTATGCTTGAGATAATCAAAGACAATATTCTTAGCTGTAACAACATCGTAAGCCCAAACGACAAACATTTCTTTATTATGAATGCCAGCCTTAGATTTTGGATTTTCCGGTTCATATTCCGCAACATCGATAAACGAAGCCTTCACCTTAAATGGTTCTTTAACCGGAGCTTCCTGGTCTACAGCAAGGGCTGCTTCTTCCTTTTCAACATCTTCCTTGGTACGACCAATAAAATGAATGCCATCTATAATCTCTGTCTTTAAAATATATACAGAATGTGCACCCTCAGTCTTGAATATATCGTTAGCTGCGCCTTCAGCATAGTCGGCTGCAAGGTCTTGCGCTCCTCGCAATGAATCACAACGCACAATGAGTACTGCGGACTCTCTGAAATTATTACGAAGCGTAACCTTAACATGGGCAAGGCGACCGAAACGCGACAATTCTTTAGCTCGATGAGGAATTTCAGAAACTACTACATCCAGAATATGTCTCTCTTTTAACTCGGCTACCATTTTTTCTGTAACCATTTCTCCGCAACCTGCCACTATTTCAGAACGTTCAATATTAACCTCCTCTTTAGTGTCTTCGTCAATGAATTTTTCATTCCAATTGATTGTTGCATTTTGAGCCAAATAAAGACCTACTGCGGATTCAACTGGTACTACCATCGTTTTGTAGTCCTTTCTAAGCAAAATTTTTTTCATACTCTATAAATATTTAGGTTAAATAATTATTAATCAAAATGGTAAATCCTTTTCTGCAACGTTTGGAAATGTTGTAGCTGCCGCAGGTGCTGCCATTCGCCTACCCTGCTTGCGTGTCTTGTTGTTCTCCCAGCGTTCCTTCTCTTCGTCTGTGAGTGCAATGACATTGCCATCGTCATCGCGGTAAGGCAAAGGATCGGGCTGTTCGGCAAAGGCTTTTGCTATGCGCTTGAGCTCGCGATAATCCTTCGGTATCGCATCCTTACCCGGACGATAGAAGAAGAACACGTGCTTGGATGTCTGCATGTAGCGGATAAACTTCGGCTCGATGGTGTTGTCATTCTCCCACTCACGACCGGTGAAGTATTCCTGTGTAACCCACGCCTGTAACTTGAAGCACTTGCGCTGTTTGTCGCTCTCGTTCTCGAAGAGGTGTTTGGGGTTACACGTTATCGACATATTCTCACAATAGTCGTATATCTTCTTCTTGAATGTGGCTCGGCTATACTCCTTGCTTTTGCCCTCGGAAGCATCCGCCCAGTCGCGCATAAACTCGTTGAACATATCGTCGGTGCATATCGGCACACCGTAAACCTCATTGCGAGAGAAGAACCACTCGAAGTAGCGGACAATGCTCTCGGTGAGCTTCTGCACCATCTGACGGCGACGCACATTGCCTTGAGGTGCAATGGCAAAGGTGTGGTAGCGCATGAGGAACTGAACAGCAAGGGCGCAAATGTAAATGGCTTGGTTGCGGTCGGTGTCGGTAAGCTTTGCAGGGTCAAGTGTGAAGTTCTTCATCACGTCCGAAGGCGATCGTGGCGGCTCGTTCTTCATGGAGTTGCCTCGGGAGAAGCGATCTGAAAAACTAACCAAAGGGAATCGACCTACGGTAGAGCCTTCATCGTCAGACAATGGATAATTGGATGTAATGACGTGCAAGGGCGATTCTTCCATTTTCAGGGAGATAGGGTCGCCATACTTGCGCTCTACATTAGTACCTCGTGTCACCTTCACATAGAAGTATTGCAAGGGGAAACCTTTAGGTCGGTCTTCCCAATGTACCGTTCTGTACTTGCCTGGATATTTCAGAATATCGGTAAGACAGTTCTTTGCGCTTTCAATATCCTTAAACGACTTCATATCTATAGGCAGCACGTTTACGGCTGCATCCACCACAAGGTTCACCATTACCGATTTACCGCTACCACCACTCGCCTGCTTCTCGTCAGGAATTTTATCTTCAAGAAAGTAAGGGCAGATATTCTGCATACCATCCCATGAACGATAGCACAAACGCCCGATACCTGAAAGCATATTGGCAAAGTGTGCATTTTGTATAGCTATTGCATCAGGCGTAAGCGACTTCTTATTGCGCTGGGCTTCCAATTCTTCTTGCCAAAGCACGTTGGAACAACCGCGTACCACACGAAGTATGGGCCATAGGTCTTGCTCGCGCTTGCTGCGCCACTCTACCAACCATCGGTAGGTCTGCGCCCACTCCATAAGGTCGGAACGCATCTGCTTGATCTCTGATAAAGTAAACACCGGCGAACCATCCTCGTTTCTCATCGTCTCCTTGGTTTCAATCGACTGAAGCCTACTCTGATATTCCTCGTTTTCCTTAATAACGAAAGGAGGATTGAATGCCCTCATCGTGAAGTCATACGGCTTCTTGGCAAGCGAAGGGATAAAGAAGTTGATGTCGTCGTAAGACACTGGATATATTCTATCGGGCGTTATCTTCAATGCCACATTGTTGAAGTAAAAATACTCCGTCTTGGCATCAAAAGCATCAGCAAAGTTTATCACCATACTCTGCAAACCTCCGGCAGACTTCTCGTTAAATGTCTTGTCTATCATGTTTGCGCAATCGGACATCATACGTCGCTCATTATCGTTGTGCCGCCAAGCCTGGTCCACATAGTCCATCAATAAAGTTTTTGCAGCTTGCATGATACTCTTTGCGTCGATATACTCCACGAAGCATTTGTTCAGGTGGATATACTGTCCTACGAGGTCGGTGCTCTCGGGGTCTATCATGCGGTAATATCCGTGAGCGGTCATAAAGAGCCACAATCGCGTAGGCGATACCTTGCAGGTAGGCGGCTTTGGCTTTCCACTTCGAGGGTCACGCGGATATTCTATCTCGAAAGGTTCCGTGTTCCTGGCTCCACGCAATCGGGAGTAAAGCGGAAGGCGAAGGTCATGATCAAACTGGAAGTTCTCTTCTGCATTCATGGTGTATGTCAGCAGATAGTCGCGCACGCTACGGGGAGAGCAGCCGTATAGCCATTGCCAACGTCGGCAATAATGCGAGCGGAAACCCTCTGGCAGCATTGCATAATACAATGAGCTAAACTTGGTGCATATAGCTCCGCAGTCGCGCTGTGAGGCAATGTCGTTAGGGTATAGAATAATGACATGCTCGGCAAAGCGGTTCATCTTCTGATATTGTACACAGCTAAAGTCAAGATTCTCCCGTTTCCATTCGCCACGCTCGATATACCAGAAGCTTCTCCGTCCGATAGAAAACGCCACATGATACCAACAGAAGTCTTGGAAGTGCTGGTCTTCTGCCTTGTCAAGGCGCAAAGAACGCATGGCATAATACACGCTCAATGCGTCTTCGGGTGTGCGGCAAAACACGATATTGCGAGCCTTTATCTCGGCGGTGGGGATTTTTACGTCCACCTTCTTGAACGTACCTTTCGGTTCTCCGTCCTTGGTCTCGTTCTCCTTCCATTCCTCACGAGTCTCGGTGTATTTCTCTTCAGGGTCGTACTTAGCAATGGCAGCATGAACGGCTGTATTGTCGCTCTTGCGCTGATCCATTGCATATACAAACACGTTGTCGCCCATGAGCCACTTGCTCACCTTCCTCACGCTATGCTCCTCGGCGGTGGAGAACACTATCGGGTCACTTCCTGCCATGGCCGGACGGAAGAAGCATCCGTATGAGTTCTGTGGACCTATCTCTTGCGAAGCGAAGCATACGAACAACGGGTTCCAAGGTGTGCCATGGATTATCTCGCTTACATGCTGCCCGTCGCGTATTACGTCGGGCAACGTTACGCTCAGAAGGGAATAGATACGGAAGTCTCTGTTGAGCATGTCGGGTGTAAACGTACTGCCAAAGCCGAAGCGAGGCAGCCCCCTGTCAAGCGTCACCTCACACCCCAGGGCTGCAAGCTCTTGTGGCGAGAAGTCGGTCTTCGGCATGAAAGAGAACGTCTCGATGGTCTGCTGTGCCTGAGTACGGTAGTCCATCTTCGCAAACACTTCGGGGAAGGCGCGGCGCACCTCATCGGTATCGCCATAGACATCCCTTACCAGTCGTTGACAGATACGCTGAAGACTATATCCGTGCGGCGGAAGATTCATCTTGGCTGCGTACAGCTCGATGGCTCCGTAGCCAGTCTTGCCCGTGCGGGTGCATTTCCACTTTACGGCACCATGCTCTGCCATTCGGTTGTCGTCAACGCCCACGCCCGAATAAAGTCCACCTCGCTCATTCTCATAGATGATGAAGTGAGGAGTCTGCTTGACATCGGCATCCGCGTCCTGTCCCTTCTTGCAGATAGGACAGAAACAAGCGGTCTGACCCTCTATGCGCTGCTCGTGGGCGGGCTTCACGAGAAGGTGCAGGTCGATGTTTGCGAGGCGATTTATTATCGGATGAAAGAACATAGTGTATGTTTTTTTAAAAGGACAGCCGACGATGTGCCAAACTTCTTTCAGCCTTGCTCAGTCTCCGAGGCCCTCAGTTCCTTACTACTGGCGAAGCTTACTTATAGGAGGGCGTTACCGCAACCTCCATCGTCGTGCTGTCCTTTATTCTTTTTGTTTTTACATTTGTTATATTACTATAAGTTCAGAAACGTCTCCGTGCGAAAGTGTCGGATGGTGCAGTTAGCCAAGTTTTTCATGCAGCTAATTAGCATCAACACGAACTCCTTGAACGAGATAAAACTCTCGTTAAGACCGATTATCTCCACAGCCACACGCCAATAGCATTTGCCGTTTTTTACTCGGCAGGAATGCTCGTTCCTGATTATTATATTCCCAACATTGCCCTGCATCAACGTGAACAACTTCTGACACACATCCTTCACTAAGTCGAATGGAGCGTGAAAGAGCAACACTTTGTTGTCGCTGTCATAGTCGCGCACTATCTCCGTATAGGCTATACGGTGTAGATATTCCCGATGCGTAGGCCGTCCTTGTCTTTTGTTTCGACGATTGGGAATATAAGGGTAATTCAGATACTCATGGTTAGGCATCGTTAGACTTTTGCATTTTTAAACATTGTAAGTGCTTCATCATCTGCCATGTTGAATAAATACTGCGCTTACAATCAAAAATAGGATCATGCCTACAGCCATTACCACTATACTCATCTACAAGTTTATATGCCGAATGCGTATCAAAATTCACTTTAGCAACATCACATATCATACGAGCTCCCTCAAGATAAAATGTTCGATGGTCGCGATAATTCGTATGTTTTATAGGAATAGGTATATTATACTTATAAGCTATATTACGCAATATAGCAACATCATAATCTGTTCCTTGTGCCCAGAGATAAACCTCTTTAGCTCCCAAAACTTTAGCTAATTCCACTATCATATCAAACAGATTTTTAACAACCTCTTTCAAGGGTTGAAGCGGAATAATATCATTTTCGAGCAAAGCCTCTTTAGCTTCATCATTTTGTTGTGCCCACCAATTAGCAGTAGACTGGTCAAATGTAAAACCGTCCAGAAATGCAGAACGCAAATCAACATGCTGATAGAACTCTGTCTGTACACCTGGTGCAAGAGGTAAGTTAAAGGGCACGTCTTGAGCAGTTCTATCCCAAGCTACCGCACCTACGCTCATCACCGCTGCAGTAGGTTGCAACGAACACGCTTCTAAATCGAAAGTAACATCTAAAGTTTTCATGTTCATATTATTTGTTTTTGACATAATATAGCTATTACTAAAATAGCCTTAGTAGTTTCTGCTTATTCGCTCGTTTCTGACTTTACAAAGTCTTCGAGTATTTTCTTGATACCCTTTAGTTCCCAAGGCTTCCAATCGTCAGCTTTAAAACGAGTCCGAACAGTCATCTGTGAAGCCATGCCAAGTTCCGCCATATAATTGCACAACTTAACACCCATTTTCTGTTGGGTTACAAGAGCGAAAAATTTACTATCGTTATAACCAGGTTCAAGCGACAGCACATAGCCATAACCACGACTACCCTCCACATCAGTATCATATTTGGTGTCTTCTCCGCTAAACGAAGTTAGGAGAAAACTATTTTTAATATTGGTCACACCTAATATTTCCCATTGATCAAAACCTTTATTAAAAAAACGGTGATAAGATGTACTCTGAGGCATACCATAATGCTTCATCAATACGAACAAACGTTTTTTAGCATCAACAGACATATCGTCAACACCTAAAAAACCACCATCACATATTTTTTTTAAGATTTCTTTGGTCATTACAAATATATTTTTTAATTTTGGATACAAAGTTAGACTAAATGTTTGGATTCTCCAAATATTAAACTATAATTTAACATTTAGAAATGTTTGGAGTATCATAATATTAAATTTAATGCAAGAAATATCACTAACTTAAAACAACGCTCTTATGAAAAATTTTAATTTTTGTTACAACTATGGATTTTTAAGGGATTGGCTCAAGACGAATCCTAAAATCAAAAGATACGATGTACTTGCAGAAATGGAGATGTCATACTATCGTACTCTCCAAAACTGGATGGAAGGCGTAACAATGATGCCTCTAACGCAGATGATGAAATTCTGTAATAGATATAATGTGCCTATAACCGCTTTTTTCTTCGATGCTAATGCCGATGACGACTCAATATTTACTTCTATTCCACCTGGAGCTATGATAGAGCCTGCAGGTGGGTGGATTGAAAACGACCGAAAAACGGGTATCAAGACAGGTGATCCTCGCACGGATATACATATTCCATCTAATCTGCCCAAATATTGTAAGAGTATAAATCTACAACACAATATTTGCGATTCTGATGCTAAAAAAGATATAAAGGAGAAAGAAGTTACACATAGTGAACGAATGCGCTATCTCGACATTATAGAGCAACAGCATGTACAGATTGTAGAACTTAGCCGCAAAACTCTTGAACTCCAACAAAAGATTATAGACCTTGAGCAACAATGCGCACATATAGATTATAATATAGCCGCCGACGAATTGCAAAAATGAAAAATGCCGCCTATCCTCTCGGACTGGCGGCATTATACTAAAAACCTAATAACTAACCTAAAAACAATAATTAACCATGATTTTTAATTTCAACTATTACATATTGGCAATGAAAAACTTAAATTAACGTTCAATTTCTTATATTTTTATTTTTGCTCGTTGGTTGCAGCCATCTTGCGACGATAAAACTCTTTGTCATCTATCGGTGTAACAGCAATATGGGCTGCAATATATGGCAAGTCAGCATACCAATAGCCATGATGCAAAAAGATAATTGGAGTAGTGTCGCCAAAGGTCATTGGTAGAGGCAAATTATTTTTTGTTTTCTTCGGAATCAAATTAAAGATACCTATCAGCTCAGTTTCGTTAACCACAGGTAGTGCAGCCATCTCCTTTTCAATGTCGGAGTTTTCAACAGGCAAAAAAAATGTTCTACCATCTGGCGTATTTATCTTTTCCCATCCCTCGCGGTCGGAAGTGTCAGCAAACTCTACTGCTCCTACCCCACCTGCCATACCGTCGGGCGACTCATAGTAGTGCTCTGCACCTTGATTTTTCGCCCAATCAAGAGCTTTTTGCTCTGCTTCCTGACAACGATTCATAAACTTCTGTATCTCGCTACCTACATCTGAGGTTGCAGACACCTTGTAATAATAATGCGGTTTTTTCATCTCTTTTTTTGTATTAATGACTTATTGATTCTTCTATCTTCACTTGACAACGGCATAGATTACAGGCTCTCCACACTCGTCGTCCTTCATTTTAAAACCTCTTGCCGACAATTCATTAATATATAGAGCGAGAGGATCGCCAATCGGAGTAACCACTGCCTTAAAGTATGTGCGAAGCTGAGAATCATTAAACACATCGCAGTCTTCACGCCAATGATCCAGCGGCTTATATTTGTTACAAAACGCATCTATCTTTGCGGGTATAACGAAGTCATGTAGCGTAACCTCTGGTTGCGCGTTTATCTCCATCATTTGATTTTTTCTCTTGCCCATATTAATACTTTCAATAATGTAAGTAAAATATTAACTAACAGCCATAATCCGAAACCAAAAAAAGCCAATTTACCAAAGAACTTGCTCAAGGTACTCCATGATTCCGCTTTAATTTCTTTTGTGTTTACATCCTTATTCTTATCCATGCTATCTTTTTTCGCCCAATGAGTGCCCGCATTTAGAGTACGGTTGAGAGCTAAGCTGTCAATAGTATGTTGCAACTTAGTCATCTGTTCTTCATGATGTGCGAAACGCTTATCATAGGTACTATTACACTCATAGCCACCCCTACGATGTATTGTGCGGTCAGTGGTGGTGATTTTGTTACCTTGAGCGTCGGTACTCTCGGTCACTCGCTCCTGAATGATCTCTTCTCCCCTGCCCTTCTCGCTCATGGAGCCTGACGTATGACTCTCATCCGTGGCAAGACGCACGGTGCTATCGGTCTTCACGTCCAACTTCTTCACACTGTCCGTAATGGCAACAACAGTACTATCCCGTCGTTCCTCGTGGTTACTGGTTTCAGTCTTCCGCGATGATGCACAACCGTACAGGATCATTATAGCTATAAGCCATAACATAATGTTTCTGATTCTTTCCATATATATATGTCTTGTTGGTTTCTGCTTACAAAATTAGAAAAAGTCGCCGACACCAACAGGACATACTAAAACACCGTCTACCCTATGGGAAGGGTAAACGGTGTTATTTTTATTTATCCGACAAGGAGTATTTCCATCCAATTACTTTGCCAAACACTTGCTTCGAGCATTTTTTTATATAGTTAATAACATCATCTGTCAAGCATTTCTCTATCTTCAGACATTGCTCTCTACTCGCCTTTATAAGAACGACCTTGCCATCATACGAAACAAACTCAACCTTTTGTAAGTCCTCGCCTATCTCACCATGGAGCATAGTAACAAGCTGCTGCCATTCCTTTTCGCCTGGCTTGATTTCCTCGGCTTCGTCAAACGCAAACGTCTGCTGCCGTGGTTCCGGCTTTGAGCTATGCTGTTTAATCCACTGCTCCATAATATAAAATATAAAATCTTCCATCGTGCCGTTCCATCTGTGCGGCTGTTCTACCGCCTTGGGCACGCCATTATAAGCATACGATTTGAAGTCGTTCCAGAGGTCTTCGGGAACATCAGCAACAAACGCCTTGAGCCGTTCTTCGTCGAGCGTAGGATATAAAGACATCAATTTAGAGCACAAACGCTTTTCTGACGAACCACGATGAATTTCCAATTCTCGCGCCACACCCAATGGTGTGCGCTTGATGTGAAACTTTATTTTATCCGGATTACCTCGTTTTGCGCTGCCCCTATAAATAGGCTCATAGCCTTTTTTGTCGGGGTCGATGCACGCCAGCATGATTTCTATCTTGTTTTCCTCACACAGCCGTTCCATATCGCCACGCGCCACATCCAACACCTGTTTACGGAACTGCGAGAATTTCTGATATTTTTCAGTAGTCGTAACCTTTGCCGGCTGTTCATCACTCTTTTCCACATCGACCTTAAACATACCCAACGCTTCTTTCAATTCGCGATAGTCTATGACTGGGTGCATCTGTCCTTTGCTCGCATACTTCATCAACAAAAGATAAAGACGCGACGTGTAAGCCGAATTACAGAAGTAGGCTATACGTTCAAGATGATTGAAATATCCGTCTGCCATGTCAAACACGGCTTTTGCCACCTCGATATTGATTGTCACCTCGATATATCCGTCACGACGAAACTTGCGCACTTCCTGTCCGTCTTCGTCTGTCTTCGTGTCACTGTCTCCCGAATAGTTGAAGTCTTCACCTTCCCGTGAAGTGAAGTTTTTGGGGATAAATATCTTGCTGAAGATAGGCATATAATCCTCACCTTTTCTAAGTCCTGTCTCTGGATCGAAACGCGGCAGATGAAACTCAATCTTCTTCATTTGGTTGATGACCTTTGCCGACTCATCATAATGACTGCTTTCTATTCCGAAGTCAGCCAGACGCAAGCGTATAGGTCCCATCTTCAACAGGTCTTCTTTTGTTATACCACCATTAGGACGTTCTTTACTCAAATATCGGTGTTCGTTCAGGAACTTAGCGAAATGGTCTTGCAACCGTCCGCTTACCAACAGCATAACGTCCTGTTGTATGAGAGAATAACTTTTTGCGTATGATGTGTAGTTGACGGGTGTATTTATCCAGCGCAGTTCATTCAAAGCAAGCTGGAGCTTTTCGTCTTTATCTTCTTTTTTAGCCTTCTTTGCCATAACCTACGTTTTTATGTACTTAAACCTACGTTTTTATGTACTTAAACCTACGTTTTTGTTTACCAACTCCTACGTTTTTGTTTACTTTATATGCTCTAACACATTTATTTTCAGCCATTCTGATTTTCCTTAATATAATATAACGTAAACTATTATTTTATTCATTCTAAAAACGGAAAAATCTATATCTTATAATTATATTATATTAGCAGAGTTTGAACGCATTGATTATCAGTCAGTTACCTACAGCGAGGTAAACAAAAACGTAGGAGTTGGTAAACAAATCCGTAGGTTTAAGTAAACAGATCCGTAGGAGTTGGTAAACAAATCCGTAAGTGTTATAAACTAAAAACAGCACACCTTTGTAGTGACTTGGTAAAATACTTTAGTAAGATTTTACCTCATTTATTCCTCTCCACAAACTCGTGTATCGCCTGCAATGCAAGGTCTTTGAGTGTGCGACGGGTCATAATCTTCATCTGCATCAGACCCATATAATCGTCGATGGGCACATCAACTACTATGCCGTTTGTGGCTTTCGCAATAGGCTGGGCAACAGGTTTTGTCGTGTTCATCGTTGGCTTGTTCTCGCCCGACACCGATGCTTGCTCCGTATTTTCCTCCTTGTTCTCCCTGTTCTCCTTACGCTGCTGACTGCCAGATTCCAATATGCGCTCGTTCTCCTCGATAGCGTCAGACTCCTCAAGACTGAAACGTTTCGTCTTCTTTGTCATTTCTCTTGCCATACCCTATATTTTTTTATACGTTAAAACTATTGATTATCTCTTTGGTAAATCTTTCATAGTCCTGCCCTACCCTACAGTATCGAGCATACTCGAAGATGTCCTTGCGCATAGCCTGAGCTTCCACCATCTTAGTGTCACGGCGTGTGTATGCGTCGAACATATAGTCTTGGTACTTCTCGCCAAGGTACGCCTTAAACTCCTTGGTGGCGTTAGTCTGATCGTTACTCATTACCATCAACAAACCTCGAATGTCAAGTTCTGGATTCAGATCCTCACGTGTTTCCTGAATGGCATTGATAATCTCGGCAATACCTTTTGTTGCCAACACTTCAAGCTGCACCGGTAAAACTACGCTTGTGGCTGCTGTCAGGGCGTTGTACGTGAGCAACGACATGGCAGGGGGACAGTCTATCAGCACGTAGTCGAAGGCTTCTGTAACGGTCGTCACGCCTTCATCAGCCAGTTCCGTACCGCTCAACTCGTTCAGTGGTTTTGCGAGCAACTTATAAAGTGCCTTGCGTGGCATTGCTCTCTGGTTTAAGAATGGTTCGATGGATATAAGCTGTGAAGCTGCCGGAGCAAGGTAGATGCCCTCGCGTACCTGATAGACGGGCAGATTGCTCTGCTGTACCAACGCATCATAAACGGTAGGCTTGCCTACATTCTGAGTTTCACTCCACCCGAAGAGAAACGATGCACACGCCTGGGGGTCGAGGTCGATGATGAGCACACGGGGCAAACGCTTGCGGCCGTCAGCATCCTCGCCGAAGTTTCCCTTACCAAAAAGGCGCAAACCTGCTGCCAAACTCTGTACTGTTGTTGTCTTACCTACTCCACCTTTATGATTGACAAAGGCGAGAACTTCTCTGAGTCTTTCCATATTCTTTTAAGTTTTTAAAATGTTGCTACTTACGTTTATATATACGTATCAACGTATCTACGTATCAACGTACCTTCATACGAATATATATTAGTACAAAAATTCCAAAGTACGCCAATATTTTCGTATTCGGTTACAAATTTAAGAATTATAATTCATACTACCAAACGTTTCTCTATAAAAATTGATATTTATATATGTATTTTCTTATTTACCTATCTATCTATCTACTTATTTACTTACCTATATATGTATTTAGATAGATAAGTAGGTAAATAGATATATAAATAAATAAGTACGTACGTATTTATTAAAATATAGAAATATATAAGTACGGGAGTATTAACGTACAAGAATACCAACGTACAAAATTACTTTCATTCATCATTCACCGTAATATCCACGTCTTCCTTTTCTCTTATACGTTCCGACCGAATGTGCAGTATGCAACACTTAGTCTTCATTCAGGCGCGTGTCACGGTGGAGTGGGGGCATGAAAAATAGTATTCACCCGTGCTGTACTGTGTACCTCCTACTAAATGAAACAAACGTCATACCTCGGCTGCAATAGCAGCAATCATCATCAAGTTAGATTTCATAATCGTTAGGTTTTAGTTAATAAAATGATTTAGTCATCAGAAAAACGGATGAACCCGACCTTTCTTTAACATCGGATTCAACCGTTTCTGCGGATTTTACCCTACAAGCGACTTTACCAGGTTTTCGCCCTTCTCCGTCAACTTATACACATCCTCGCAAAACATTTTCTGAAACCACGTCTCAAGATACCCTGCCTCTACAAGTTCCTCCAGTTCCGGACACGCTGGCTTTCCATCTACTCGACGATAACCCGCAAAACCTTTCTTCTGAATGTGCTTCAATGTTGCAATCTGACTCTTTGAAAATTTCTCAATTTCTTCCATAATTCTATAAAGTTTAAAATATTAATAATGTTATTCTAATTATTTTTATTCAAAATTGCGCTATACTCCTCATCAGATATTACTCCTTGTTTATTCATCTCATACAGATAACGACTCGCAAAAAATCCTAATGCGTGCCTCAGACTCTCACATGCCAGTCTAAGGTTCTCGCCTTCAAGCAAGCTAAAGTCAGAGATTTTTCCGTCCTTCCATACCTCCACTTTCACTCCTACTTTCTCGTCATCGCTACCTAAGACAATGCGAATCTCGAATTTCTGTTTTTCCATAAATGTGTATATATTATTAATCACTCACGCTTTCCGCCAATCATCGGCATTAAGAACACCGCGGCACCCACAAACGCCAATATCACAGCTCCCGTTGACACAGCCAGCAGCACTGCCAGCACACCCGCCAACACCGTCTTCACGCTCACGCCCTTGTCTTCACTTTCCGACGTGTCCTCGCGTTCCTCTCGTAGCGTCGGCTCGCCTACCTGCGGATAGTTACGCTTGAGCTTCGGCTTCGGCTGGGGTATAGGTTCCGGCTCTGCTTCCGGCTCTTGATTCTGATTAATCTCCTGCTCTATAACATGAGGCTCTGGCTGATGAACAATTCCTGATTCGTCTATAACATGAGGCTCTTCCTCAATTATAGGCTCTTCCTCCACCTTGCCATCCACGCACACGATAACATCGCCGTGCAAGCTGACCTCAATCTTGCAACCCGGTACAAGGCCCTTCTGGTTGAAGGTCTTCTCGCTTCCGCAGTTGGCATGGGCAAAACGGTGTCCGTTCATCTCTACTTCGTCAAAGTCGGCTACGAATGTTATCTTGCCGGACTTCTCGCCTATAGTGGTATGATGACCGCGATAGGTAGTAACGGCCTTGAATACGGGACGGAACTTAAACGCGCAGTTATATTTAGCGTCATGGTCTGTCTGTCCGATACGGTCGTAATAGTCGTAGTTGTCGAACTTGAATACAAGTCCGTCGGTAGGGTAGGGCAGCTTCTCGCGCTCCACCTCGGCAGAGCACACGATATTCTCGATGTCCTGCTCCAGCTCGGCATCCGTCTTTTCAAAATTGAGAGCCGACACAAAGCCCGAAGTCTTGAAGCCATTACGCTCCAAGGCTTGCATCGCCGGCATGTGTCTTGTCACGCCATCCATAATGAGGCGGAAGGGATGAAACTCCAGATGGATGCACTCCGACGGCACAGCCTCCTTCTTCGACATAATGCCATTGCTTGTGGATCTTGGTGACTTACCTGCCTTGCTATAACGAGCGAACTCTTCAAGCGAGATAATCACCTCGCCTCTCAGCTCCACACGATCCTCGTCCTTCCATTGCTCCACATATCCCTCAACGCCATTCACATACTTCATGTGATCCAGGCAGTCGATACCGAACAGCTCTTTGCCATGTCCGTAAGTGGCCTCTGAGAGTCTCCCGCGACGATAAATAAGGCTCACCGTCTCGCCATCGAATTTCCACTCTACATCCACCTCCGTGCCCTTGCCGTTGATGTTGGCAGCTTTCTGTTGTGCTCTTAGGTATTTCACCACCGATTTGGCATCATGCAGCTTCTTCATCGACAGACAAGCCGTACGACGTGCCACGGTACGCTTGCCGTTGCCATTCTCACTGTAACACTGCTGAGTAGGTGAGTCGGGCAATATCTCGTCCGCGTGCTGCTCTTCATACTCCTGCAAAGCAAAGTACATAGCATCATATTCCTCGTCGCTGATGGTCGGACAGTTCAGCCCGAAATATCTATAGTCGTGCATCTTAACTACGTCCACCAACGCACGATAATCATCAAAATTCTTAATCTTAGTCATATTCTATAAAGTATTTAAAATATTATTCGTGTGTTGTTACTCCTCATCCTCGTCCGGAGTAGAGTCCTCGTTGTCGTGCCAGAAGTGAGAATACTGCACCATGTCGATGGCTGTAATCAAATCGTCGCCTGGATATACTTCCTGATCGAGATTCAAATACAACTTCAGTTCCTTTCCCGACTTGAAACAAACTGTCACAGCATCATCTTCTTCTATGTCGTCATCGTCTTCACGCGAATAAAAGCTATAACTCTCTACCTCGCGAGCATCGAACACTACATTTGAGTTGTCTTCAATACCTTCGCAACATTGTTTTGCATGAATAAATGGATATACTTTCTTTGTTTTCATAATATTTCGTTTTTATTATTATTGTTATTATTTATTTTCACTTCTCTATCTGCGCCAATACGCCTACGACTCGTGCTTTGTCGTCGATATACCGATTAACCAAGCAATAGTCACCCGCCTTCACCCGCTTGTAAGGAATACGCTTATAATCCCCGAAGTTTCCCAACGATCTGTAATAACGTCGCTTGCTTTCGTCTTCAGGGCATTCTGATAGTGAACTGATAGCAAGGGAGCCAATGTTATTGCAGAAAACGCCATCTTTCCACGTTCCATCCTTGTACACATGATATGTCTCAGGCTCTTTTACCTCCGACAATATCATGTCACGAGCCTTCAATCCTAAGTCTGCATAAGGCTCGGTAAGGTCTACCTCAAAATCGAAACAAGTGGCAGCGCGAAGAATGCACATCGCATAATCTGTCACAGCACCTTTGCCTCCGCTCGTAACACGCACACAGCGCATGGTCTCCGTGATATACTGTCCGCCTCCGTGCTGGATGATCCACTCGTGCACATCGTCGGCTACGATATATCGCCGCGTCTTGCCTTCCATGGCAGGGCGACCGGCTCTTGTATTTTCAGTCTTGATAATTTCCATATTTCCTTCGTTTTAACCCTCGTCTATAATATCGTCTTCCTCACACTCTTCTTGTATCTTCAGCTCGTTGGGCAACCATGCCGGCCACCAGGTTACATCCAACGCCCATTGGAACATGTCTATATCTTCAGTGCGATAATTCCAGTAGACGTGCAAAATCTTGAATACTTCCCATGCTTCTGCGTCCGTCAGTTCCGACAAAACGCCCTTCAGATTCTCCTCCTCGGCTGCTGTCAAGTCCACGCTCTTCTCGAACTCTGCCCAGTCGCACACTTCGGCGCACAACATACAAGCCGCATGTTCTGCGTCCATATCCGACAATAGAAGGCTGTTGGTAGCTGCAGCCATGGCCAGCCAATACTTTTCGTTGCTTAACTTCCAGATAGCCGAGCGACGAGAACGCCAGTCACTAAGAGCCACCTCCACGTGGTTTTCTGCCATCCAGTCGCCTATCTCGCGCATGATACGTACCAACGTCATAGCATCGCCTTCTACCTGCACATCAATATCACGAGGAATCTTGGCTACCTGAGTCTCATTAAACAAACCTTCACGAAACTCGATTTTCACTCCACTCTCATTGTCCGTCACCGTCCACATCAGATCCTTGCCCGATGTCAACTCAAATCTTTCTTTTGCCATAATCTTTCTTTTTACTTTTTTACTTTTTACTTTTCTATCATTCTCAACTCCGCGCCTAACGCTCCTGCAATCTTGTTGAGTACGTCGATATTGACGGCATACTTGCCGGCTTCCACGCTGCGAATGTTGGAAGTGGAGATGCCCGCAATCTGGGCGAGCTGCTCCTGTTCCCAGCCCTGGGCAGTGCGCATCGCGCGGATGCTCTCGCCCATGGCCTTACGTTTGTCATAAATGATTTTGTCTTTTTCCATATTGTCTATATTATTTTTTATGATTACACCCAGCCTCCATAAAGGAGGCGCAAGGTTTAATGATTAAGTGCATACTCGATGGCCTGCTCTGCATAATACTCAACGCCAAACTGCTTGGCATACTTACGGAGGTCGGCTATTGAGATAGAGGTTGCCTTATGTCCTATGGCTTCCTCGTACTTGTTCTTGAACTCCTGAGTACCAGGGCGACAGTTGCCTGCATTCAGCGAGTCGGCAAAGGTAATCTTTAGGCTGCCGTTCTGTTTTTCTTCCTCACGTCTCTCAGCTCTCTTGCGCTTGCTCAATATGCGAGCCAGCTTCATTGCTCGGTGCTCCTCGTTGATGCGGATAGCCTCACGCAGACTCTTAGCCTCGATGTGCTCACCCCTTACAAGGTAGCCCGTATGCTTAGTGATGTCGGCTAAAGAGCGTCCCTGCTCTATCCAGTCAACCTTCATTCCTTGGCGATTAAACTCACCCTTATAGAAGGTAATCAGACCGCCTACTATACACACTCTGAAGCCCTTCTTGATGTTCAGGGTGAAGAAACGGCGTATCATTGCGAACTTGCAACGGCGAGAATAACCATCGAAATCTCGTTCCTCGTCGCAGACGATATTATTCTCATTAGCAATACGGCCACAGATTCTGCCGGTATTTTCACCCGTGCGCAAATTCGATACGATAAATCCACGTACCGAATTGTAGCCGTCTATCATCATACTGACACGCTTCTGCTCTGCCTCGTAAGCCTTGCGAGCCTTCTCCTCTGCTTTCTCTCTCGCCTTCTGCTCCTTCTCCTGCTCCTTCTTCAGTTGCTTCTGATACTTGAGCCACATCTTCGCACCTTCTTCAAGCGATAGGCCCTTAGTGTCAATCTCCTTGCATCTGCCCAGAACGCCACGTATGTACGACTGATATTTCTTTACTTGTTGGGCAATAACTTCCTTAGCCTCCTGACGTGTAGCGAAATCCGCGCGACCCCTATAATAAGGAGTCTCTACGCGCTGACAGATGCCATACACTGACTTTTCGCGGAGGTCAAGCAGCTTGCTGCATGACTTACCCAGAGCGAGACGTATCATTTCCGCAGTCACCTCATAAGGATATTGGCTTGCAACGATGCCCTTCCAAAGGCTATCGTAGTCGCAGATGAGAGCAACAAAAATGTCATCGCCATTGTCTTCGAGATTGCGATAATCATAAAGACTCTTTTCGCCGTAATATCCGAACTCGTCCTCCTTAAAGGTCTTCTGTAATACCTTATTATTAGAGAGACCAGCCGAGAATGAATAAACATCGAATACTGCTTCGCCAGGGAGCATTTCTATAAGTTTCCAGATGTCCTCAACGTCTGTAATGTTTAAAACAGTGTTTACGCCAAAAGGCTTCATGAATGCGATAGATGCCTTCTTGTCGCCAAACTTCTCGATGAACTGTGCTTTGTTGTAAATCTTCATAATTCTCATGCCGCTTATAGGTTGCCGCCCTGTTCTAAATTATTAATATTGTTTTCTTTATTTTTCTGATGCAAAGATAGTGATAATTTCTTAAACCACCAAATAAAAAGGCTTTTTATTTTAAATAAAATGCTCTTTTATTATTTTCTTCACATTTTTCCGTCAGAATTCACAGATTTCGAGGTTTTTTCTGTCTTCCGTGTCGTCCGTCGGCTCTTGGGGTCGCCCATTCAGGAACTCGAACCTGATGCCACGCCTTACCGTGGTGGGCGTTGCGCTGCTCGCTATTCTCACGAACCGCAAGCAACTAACACAAAAAATACTTAGATTATGATTATGCAAGTTCCCGCCGAAGGAGTCGAACCTTCGCAAGGGCCTTGCCGGGCGCGTAAGAGGGTAGGGCTTAGAGATCAGGATTGATAACACGTACATATTCAATTCCAGGCTCACACGACCGCCTTACTACAAGATTATGGAAGTAAGATCTTGCAATCGCTTCCAGGAACACTTCTCTACCTAAATACTTCAGGGCTACATTTTCAGTCAAAGGCAAACGACGACCAGAAAAATAAAGAACAGACTCAAAATCAAAATCATGTTTCTCAATCTCCCGAATTTCAGATAACAGGTAGTTTTTATTCATCAAGAAACGAATATCTTTTTCAGTGAATTTCATAATTTCTGTCTTTTTATAGGGTTATATAATTTATAATTAAGCCATTTCTACCTCCTTCATATAGGAAGTGATGTCTATATTTTCGCAGATACATCCGTATGCCTCGTATTCAAGATTTTCACTTTCACCAATCCTGATAAACTCTGCCTTGACAATATAATAGAGCATACTGAACAGATAGGCAGGCTGGAAAGTTTCCTCGTTGTCAAACAAACGGCTTGACCACTGGTCGATGTCGTTGGATAGATACGAGTTGAAACCATCGCGACTTGTGTGATTCTTTCTGATCCACTTAGCAAACAGTTCACGGTGTTTTCCCATCTTCGCTATAATAGCATCTTCTGCAGCCTGTGTCAATTGGATTTTTACACGGCAACGGTCGGTTTTCCAAGCTGTGTAATATTGTGGTCTCACAACTTCGAGAAACTCCAGTTGTATGTCGTCACTGATAAACTCCTGCAACCACAATTCCCATATCTCTGTATATGCCTTGCAGATGTCGTCCCGATATTCCGAGTAGTCAAAGGTAAAGTCAACATCTTCCTCCTGTCCTGTCCGCTCACATTCATAATATATTTCCGTATCAGGCTCCCAAATGGAATCGTAAAATCCCACAAAGCTCTGCAAGCAGCCTATTGTTTCGTTTTTGTATATCTTTGTCATAATTCAGTATAAGATCTATAATTCATCAATAATCTCAATTCGTGACAAGTCATTATCCACATGAATTTCGTACCCTCTATAATTAATGCCGTAGCCTATGAGACCATAACAGCAAAACAGAGGTTCACAAATCATTCGGGAGCCATACCAGGTAAAGCCCCATGGATTTCGATTATATCCATTAAGCCAACTTTCGCAATCGCCAGAACGTTTCACAATAACATTGATTAAACGCCTCAATTCGTTGGGTATCTCTTTAGGTATTCTCATAATACTCTAATGTTTATAGGGGTCTATAATATTCGTTTCGTACCACACAGCCGCCTGTGCCATCGTATCCTTCAGATCCTCTATTATCTGCTTGTAATTGTTCTGAGTGATTGCAATGTGCCGTTCTGGGTGCTTCCCGTCGTGGTCGCCACTTGCCAGGTGAATGATGCAAAATGTGCGGTCGGTATCGTGATGGGCTACCATGCCTCGCTCCTTGAGAGCTGCCACCGTGCGGTCGAAGTCTGCCGGAGTGGTGGGTATTACCTGCAACACGCTCCAGGGACGCTCCTGAGCCGTGAGGAGCGTCTGCCCTTCCTGCTGACTGAGCAGGAAGGAATGAATTGTTTTAGATGCTTTCATACTCTTTGAGTTTTATTAAACAACTTTCAAATACACATCCTTTGCGCTTATTAAAGCCTCGAAGCCCTTACCGAGCCTATTACCGTCAACATCGCAGAAAGCATGGCACAAACGTCCAAAACTCTTGTAATATACTCGATACTCGAAATGAAAATTAGCAATGCTGTCTCCTGCTATACGATACAGAACGATGTTGCCAGGCTGGAAGGTGTGATTACTTACTTTTTGGAAAGACTCAGGAATAGGATTCTGTGCCATCCATGCTGCAAGCTGTTGGTTGTAGAGCCGCTTCTGCTCAGCACGTCGTCTCTCATACGCTTGCATCTTATCCTCGTGCTCTTTTTCCTGCTTCATGCGCTTTTCTTTTTCGATTGCCAATGCCGATGAGATAAAGGCTGCATCCTTGCCAGTTATATTCTCGGTGATTTTCTGCATATTCTGTAAAGGGAAACAGTTGACTACCACTTTCAGCACCACATACACACGTCCGAACATACCCATCATGCCATAAGCACTTACCGAACCGGTAAACAGGCTGGTATCAATGCTTGCTGCCTTCTGCTTAAAAGCCGCAAGGGTTCGAGCGTACTCATTCTGGTTCTTCACACAGACCATCTGCTCAAGATGAAACTGCTGGCTATTCTTTACGATGTGCCATGCTCTGTCAACGGTGCGTATTTGGGTAAACAACTCGTTCTTCTTGTTGTAATCAATGGCGCTCCATCGAATACCCAAAGACTGGTTTTTGTTCTTGCAAAGGTTGACATATACGCCAACCCGACGAGTTCCCAAATCATTAAAGACACCATGTACAGTAATCTGTGTCTGATATTTACAGATAGGATAACCCTTTGCAAGCTGCAACAAGGTTTCATAGCTGCAACCGCTTTCCACGGCTTCCAGAAGTTGCTGTGGCACCTTTTTGGTACTCAAATTCTTGATATGCTTACTATCATATATAGATACCTTCTCGAAGAGGTCTTGAATTTTATTCTTTGCCATAATTGTAATTTTTCAAATGTTTCTATAATATGGGGGGGGAAAATTTCACCCCCATGATGCCTTATTTCCGATTTTCCGCTAATATTTTTCTCACGCTATAATAAGGCGTGTTAAACGGATATTTCACTTCGTTGATGACATACACCACCATCGGCTCCGTCATGCGCAATGTGTCTCGACACTCTACGCGGCCATACATGCCATGAACCATGAAGTTCAGGGCGCACATCTTGCAAGCAATAGGATCGCTGTCTTGTGCCACATACTCGAATCGACGGCCGGCTGAATGGTCCAGTTTGCTCTTCTCCATGTAGTGAGCCAGGAGCAAACGTCCGCTACCTGCTGCGCAGTCGTTCACCTTGCCATGATCCCCGGCTCCCAGTGTGCTAATGCGTGCCATGAGGTCCGACACGCTCTGAGGCGTGAAGAACTGCCCAGTCTTCGAGGCCTTACCGCGGCTCAAAAACATTTCTTCGTATAGGATGCCGAACACGTCCAGCCACTCGCCACGCTCCATCGCTGTTGCCACATCGTCAAGCCACAGGAAGGTGAGCCCGGCAAAGTCGGGATTTTGCTTTGTGCAGCTCAAAAGGTGCTGACTATATTCAACGGTGCCAGCCTTGAAAGCGTCAACGCTGAAGAACTCTATAAGATAGTCGCAGAAGTCGCTCAGGGCCAGTTCCTGTGGTCTACTATGCTTGCTTGCCTGTTCAGTCAATACGTCGATATATTTCTTTTTATCCATGATTTTCTCAAAAAATTATGTGTTCTATAATAGGGGAGCTGCCCTGCTGCCAGGTGCAGCCCCGTGGATGATGATTAATAGCCCTTCCAGAAGTAGGAATGATGGCTATACTGGCTTAATGCCTTCTCTTTTGCAAATTCGCGGATGGTGTAGTCGTAGCCTTCCATCTCCTTCATGATCGCTTCTGCTTTTCGTGCAAGCTTCAGATATGCCGCATACTTCTTCTTTGATGCCTTGAGGTTCTCAATCGTTGCCAGACGGTCGTTTTTATAGTGTTCTATAACGGAAATGGCTTTTTCTGCCTCCAGACGGTCGCCAGTATTCCACTGCCATGCGTTTGGGTCAATCTCCTTCTTCTTACCGGTGTAGCGGTTATACCCGTGGCTCCAGTCAACGGACATTGAGACGTTAGGGCAATATTCTACAATACGATAATAGTCGCAGCAATTCAGCTCGAAGCGGTATTCCCCAAACGTGCTATAAAAACCCGTCGCCTCCTTTACCGCATCATGGAAGCGTTTATTAAGCACCTTGCCATCAAACTGTCGGCATACCTCCATGAGTCCGTCCAGGGCCTTAATTTCAAGCCGTCTGCGCTCTATCAATGCGTCCGCGTGCTTGCAATACTCCTTCACTTCATTGGCCTTCTTATCGGCTTCATGCTTTTTTGCAGCTGCCATAAAGTCGTCCTCTGTACCGATGCTGTAGGACTCCTCTTTCCAGCCCTTTTCACGGCTCAACTGATGATGCAGGTTTCTATACCTCCGTGCATCCTCTTTAGATGCGAAGCGGCGCACACCGTCCATAGTTTTAGACTTCCACAGCCACACCTCGCCATCGTTGCAAATCAACTTCTGTACTTCAGCAAATATCGCTCTCATAATATTCTCAATTTTTTACGTGTTCTATAATATGGAGCTGCCCTGCTGCCAGATGCAACCCCGTGAATGATGATTAGTAAGACAATACGGCTATACGGTAATACTCCGTTTGTCCATCCTCCGGAATATTGGCAATACACAGATCGCCCGTGGAAGCCTCGTATATATACGAGCTGCCTATAATATCGTACACCGTAAACTCGCCCCGCTGCTGGCTGTGTTCGCCGCTGTTGGCTATACATGTGATACCGTTGTGATAGCCTTCAGAAGGTACGGGGAAGTCCCCACCTACCATTCTATCCTGAAGGAAGCGCGACGAGTAACGGGCCGCCTCCTTGCTTGTCAGTTTCAAGGCTTGTGCCAGGAGGCGCTTTGCCTCGTTCCATCGTGCATCGTTGAACATATCGCGACGCTGTGGGAAATACTTCTCGTAGTTGCTAACGTTGTATAATACTATCTGTGCCATAATCTGTAAAATTGTAAAAATTGGTATTGTTTTTATCTGCCTATAATAGGCGGTTTAGAACTCGATGCAGAGTAACAGCGTCGCTGCTGCCGCCATGATGTTGTAGCCAACGAACTGCCAGCCGGTGCACTGGATAGGGTCGCCATCCTGGCCATAGAAGCTGTGCTGAGCTTGGAGCCACTGGCGGGCCGCTTTTAGTAGCGCCAGAGCGTTCTTGGTCATGCGAGTTATAAGCAACACGATTACGGCAAATAAGGCCGTCAAAAGGGCACGTGTGCCCGTTGTGTGTGATATTGTGATATTCTGTGCCATGATGATATTGTTTTATGCAATTTTCTTCTTCTGTTCTTCCACTTCTTGCCACAGGCGCTTGTCCGTTCTGCCGTAGCCGGCCTCGCCGTTGGAGCAACGATAGGCGCAATACATTTCCTCGTCGCAATACTTAGAAAATGCAAGCTCAGCCTCATTTTTCATTTCGTCTATAATAGCCTCGATTTTGCGGATGATGCGTGCAGCGTGAATCTTACTGAGTCCCTTGTTGTCGTACCAGTTGTCACGGATCACGTCGTCGGCCTCCAGCTCGTCGTGCTCATACTCGAACGTCTCGTGCCATCCTTCTATCATGCCGCTAACCTTTACTTTTGCGAACCAGTCAAAATTAGCCGCTTCGTAATAGCCAGACGTGCAGCCAGCTTGCATAGTAATATCTACAGACATGTTGCCAAGCCAGATTGTTTTAGTCTTTTCTGAGAATAGAGTGGTAGGGTAACTGCGGGCCCCGTCGCATTCCTCTATATTATGCCATCCCTTCGCCTTCAGTTCATAGGCCACATTCTCTTTGTCGGCATCATAATTAGCCTCTGTGTCCAGTGCGTCATACTGGCCTAAAAGGCCATGGTCAAGGCCGTTCTCGTCTATATCCTCCTGTGTGTAATATACAGGCATACCGAAAACGAAATAGCGTGAGGCGTTCTTTAATGCAAAATTAGGTGTACTCATAATCTGTAAAGTATTTAAAAATGGTAATGTTATATGTGGTTTATAATAAGGCGTTAATCCTCAATAGGCTTACCGTTACGACGATAATGTGTGCCGTTGTTCTTCACTGCATCACGAAGGCGGCGGAAGGCGACCTGCGTCGACTCGTTTGCGTTCTTAGTGTCGTCGATTAGCTGCATATCTGTAATACGTGCGCGCCAGTAGTCGCCGCGTGTCGGGGTGGTGTATGTTACAACATACTGGCCATAAACAGCAAAGCGAAAATCAAAAGCGAAACGAATATTTTTCATTATCTTGTATTTTAATAAATTAATGATGTTATATGTTATCTATAATAGGGGAGGCCGAAACCTCCCTGGTATGGTTTAAGCGCAGCGCATGAAGTCGTCCAGATAATAGCGGGTGCCGTATATAGTAAGATACGGACGCGATTCGGCTTCAGGATCACGCGGGCAAGTGTATTTTATACGTTGCCATCGTTCTGCCGTGTGCTCGTTTCTGCTGGTGCAGTCGCGCCACAATACCCATTCCCCGCCATCGTCTATAACGATGCAATAACCGCCATAATTGTTAGTCTGAAGAAAAGCGCAGCCGAACTTAGAAAGCTCGTCGAACTCCTGTTTTTTTGTGATTCTTGCCATAATCTGTAAAGTATTAAAGTTGTTATAATTATATTGCATAAGACTTCACCGTGACGGCCTTGTCAGCGCAGAACTCAACTGGATCCGTCTTCAGTATATAAGCCTTCTCGCTTCTATCATACTGAAAGCCCTGTTTTTTTACAGACTTCATAATAATGTTTTTCTCGTGGTAGTCAACACGCGAAAAACTTGTAAGCGACCATACACCGTTTTTTCGGTTGATGGCATAATGTTCTATTAGATACATTGTTTTCATAATCGTAAAGTATTTTATTATTTCTTGTTCACGTTTGCAAAGGTAATACAAAAGTATTTATTATCCAAATGTTTTCGCTAAAAACTTTGCTTAAAGTATTATATTTAACATTTATAAAGTATTATCTATCTAATATTGTAGTATTATTCATATTTGTTTACAATTCCCTAATATCTGTGAAGTTCTATAAAATCTATAACGAGTCGCCTGAAGTGGGCACCGCTGCAAAACTCTAAAATCTGTGATTTACTATAATGTGTGTAACGTGATGGAGAGGGCGCCAGACGGGCGCAAATGTGCATCCGTGGCAATACTCCATGCCTGATGCCAACGAGGGCACCAGCGGGCGCAAATGTACATCCGTGGCAATACTCCATACCTGATGCCAACGAGGACACCAGAACGGGCGCAAAAAAAATAAAAAACGGGCTGCAAACAAATTGCAGCCCGTGAACGGTTAAAACATTTTGAACAATTCACAATACATATTATAAGTTGGATCTTTTGTAAGATATTCGGTAAATTCGGCCGCGCGCTTTTTTGTCATAACTTTGTAGTCATGCAGCGCCTTAAATGCTACCTTTGCAACCGCTGTTATTTCTTCTATAGCGTTAAAAATTACGCTCTTAATTACGCTTTGATATTTATAGCTTTCCCACGTTCTATTATAATAGCGAACCTTTGCAGTTTCTATTAATACATTATCGTTTTTATATAATGCTACTTTGTGACCCCAACAGTTCCGAGTCTTCCAAAACTCGCAAACAAACGTAAATTTAACGCCGTTTATTTCTTTGTTATAAATCATAATATAAATATTTTGTTATTGGATGTAAGGACCGGCGCCGCCGGTCCCTGATTTTTATTAAAGATCGATAGGTAAACCGTTTGTAAGGTCAAAAATAGCGAGTTGTTTGTTAATACGTCCAAGTTCAAGAGCGGCCGCCAAATCTTCTACTATTACCGTCGCATCAAAATAATACATATTATTTTTGCTATTGTACCAGCCGCCAAATGCGTTAATTTCTGGATGATCGCTAACGTATTTAACGACGTTTGAAAGTCCCTTAAAGCCAAACGAATTTTGTGTATCTGCAACGGCTACAGCGTAACCTTTTTTTACAGGCTGCAAGTTTGCTGCGCTTACTGTAAAACCTTCTTTGTTATTGCTCGCTATTGTTGCAAGTGCAATCAAAATAGATGTTTCCTTTTTATTCATAATAGTAAAGTATTTAATTTGTTATTTGTTTTTGTTTTCGCTTGCAAAGGTAATACAAAAGTATGTATTAGCCAAATTATTTTATTAAAAACTTTGCTCAAACTATTATATTTAACAATTATAAATAATAATATACTATTTACCTACAGCAGTTAATAAATAGTTTGTTATTATATACCTTATTATATATACACGGGCGCGGTGGCTGGCGTCCTTGGTGGTGTCCTCGGTGGTGTCGGTGATGGCTGGCGTCCTTGGTGGTGTCCTCGGTGGTGTCGGTGATGGCTGGCGTCCTCGGTGATGTCCTCGGTGGTGTC
>JABLTL010054877.1_pt1 | contig 40274 bp, 33 predicted proteins | sample 7160151 | NCBI WGS metagenome assembly JABLTL01 (sample SAMN14651223, study PRJNA627086) | human gut metagenome | isolation source: feces | host: Homo sapiens | reverse complement strand
TTTTTGTTGCATCTTTGCTCCTCCTTAAAAAATTCACTATAACTAATTATACTCTATTTTTGCTTATTTTTCAATGTTTTTTTAACTTTTTTTAAATTTATGTAATCTTATATTCATGTTATATTATTGCATTTTTTCCCATATTTTTCAATGGATCTTTAAATTACGATAAAAAAGCAATTGAAACCCGCTTGCGGAAGGCATTACTAGCACATTTATTAAATTTTTATTACATTTTTAATTATTTATTTTTTTATAATTATTTTTCCTTCTAAAAGTAATTATTTTTTTCCGCTTATTTCAAGCTTTTTTGCAGTTTGTATGTTTTTATGTTAATCTATTATTATTCCTGCTATATATATTTCCCTAGGTTTTTCACTTGTTCAGCAAAAAAAAATTCTAATTATCAAGTTTTTATCTTAATAATTAGAATTTTATTTATTCTATTTATGCTTTTTTAATACAACTATTGTTATAGTAATACCTGCTATTAATATGAATGCTACTGCACTTATTAATACATAGAATATTGGTGTATTTCCAAATGGTGGTAAAATTACAACATCTTGAGAATCATCTGCGTCTATTTCGTATGGTTCTGTTGTTGGGTCTTGGTTACCAACAACTGAGTATGCCATCTTTCTTCCGACTGCATTCTTGGTTGTTACAAGTTCTACCATGTTGTTGTAAGTTTTGTCATCATTTGTATTATCTTGTGTTATCATTTGAGTTAATATTAATTGAACTCCACTCACACTTTGTGATGCATTTACTGTTTCTAATGCATGCATTGGATCTTCTTTAAATTTATTTGCAATCTGATTTTTTGCTTCCGAAGTATCTGCAATTAATGGAATAAGGTCTTTAGATATGGCTTCTGTTACAATTATATGGTCTTTTGTATATTTCTTTATACTTGTTTCATATGCCTTATTTACTAATCCATCTTGTAACACTTTATCCATTGTAATTACTTGCCATTCTGGGTTTTGATTACTGTTAAATTGTAAATTGTTTCTTGTTGCCGTTTTATCATCTCTATCATCCCATTCATGTAATTGCGTTCCAACATAGTCAATTAACTTTCTTGGATTTGTTTTTACTATCGTACTAGTGTCTCCTACTGTTCCCGTATAGTAGAATTGATCTTCCTTGTAGTCTACTTCTCCAACATTTGCAACTGTTATTGCATATGTTACTTGAAGTGTAGCACCATGCATAACTTCTTGGTCCATTGTAAGCTGTACTTTACCTTTACTTGCAGATTTTACTCTTACAATTGGATTCATCATCATGTTATTTTTGTAGTTCTTATCTGTGCTGTAAATATTTGAAGTATCTTTTCCATGTGCTGTATGTCCAACCCATAATACGTTAGTTGCTCTTCCAATAGCATCAAATAGTACACTATTATCTGCTAGAGTCATTTTTACATTTGTTATTTGTTTTGTGACTTTTAATTGTGCTTTTGGTCTCTCAACTAATCCAAAGTCTAAGCCTTCTAATACGTAGTAGCCACCTCTATCATAGTTGTTAAATCCAACATTTGCTGTTCCTACAATTGGTGTCGTTTCTGACTCTTCTCTGTTATACTCACTCTTCATGTTTATAACACCAGTTTCGGCTACCATGTAAGTATTATTCATAAATGTATTTAAATATTCTCTTGCTTTATCTTCGCTTGTTGGCAAATGTTCGTATGATGCTAGAATTTCTGCTAGCTCGTTTGTAACATCTCCATTTGAATATTTCTCTACTATTTCTCTTGTATTGTCTATATTTACAAGATTTAATGGGTTTTTAGCTACTTTTAATCTCCAGTTTCCAATGCTTTGTATTATACTTGAAAGTGAACTATAATCCATATCTTTCATTATATCTTTTGCATCTGATTGATTCTTTCCATCAGCTTCTTCAAAATTATATTTATATGAGCCTGATGTGTTGTTTCTATATGCTCCAACACCATTAAACAATTCAGATTCTACTTGATATGATGTAGACTTGTAGTCATTTCCATTGTATGACTTCTTATTTATAGCTGTTGTTCCACTATAACCTAATTTTTCAGTTACTGGATTTGATATAGTCTCACCTGTTTTGTAGTCTACTGCTTGTTCTGATAATACTGTTTCATCTGTAGAACCATATATAAACCTTACAATGTATTCTCCTGGTATTAGTCCTTGGAATAGATATTCTCCAGTTCCAATTCCTATTGATGTTAGATCTGAGAATGTAACATTTCCTCTTCGTGGTATTACCGTTGATAAAGACTGAGTTACATCTCCGCTTTTTACCTCTTTCCAAATATATTCATATCTGGTTCCATCTACACCATCACCATTAGATTTTTCTCTTAGTTCTACTAGTTGTACTCTTACTCCATTTATTCCAGTTTCTCCATCATCACGTTTACCGTTTCCAACCATAGCATTGTTTACTTCTTCTGTTCTCTTGTCTTCCCAAACAGTACCTTTTATAGTTCTTACATTTTGGTGATTTAATGTAATTTTGATATTTGGTGCTTTATCTGTATCGTCTTCAAATTTAGAAGTATCAATCTCGCGTAAATTTCCTGTTGTTGAATCCGTATCTGGAATACCTGCAATATCTCCTCTTGTAAACTCTGCCATAGCTTGAGTATTTCCAAAGTTTGGTGCAACTGCTTTTATTCCATAATAAGATTTATAACCATTTATTTCTGCTACATTTTCTTTTCCAGAATCATTGTCTAATAGTATATTTCTGCTTGCATCTTTCTTTACTTCAAACGTTATATAGAAATATACATCTTTGTTCTTGTCAGGATCTGATAGTGGGAAGCATCCTGTGCTTGCAATATCATCTGCTACACCACTGTATATATTTGAACCAGTTACATAAATGGTATTATAGCCATCCATTTTTTTCATGGTTGTATCTGAGTATCTGCTCTTTTCACTTAGAGTTACACTTCCTATACTGTTTCCATCTTTGTCTCCCAAATATGAACGTTCTGGAACTGGCGTGAAGTCTGGGTCATAATAATCTGCTACTTCCGTTACGGCTGTTGCAATTCCATATGAGCTGTTACGAATTGTAAACTTATATGTTACAAATACTTTTAATTCTGAATCTTGAGATAGTCCTAATGCTTCTTGGAACAATCCCCATTGGCTATAATCTTCTACTTTAAATGAGTAGTCTTCTCTATAAAGTTCTCTTGTATAATTATTACTGTAATATCCGTTATTTCTTCCTTTAATATCCCAGCAGCCTTCATAAATTATACTGTTTCTTTTATCGTATTTGTATTCTTCAACTTCTCCATTTATTTCAAGAGTTGCTTTATAAACATCTTTTCTCAATGCTAAATCAACAGTTTCTCTTTCCACAAATCCTTGGTTTACATGTCTCATAATATCTGGGTCTGCATATAATGTTGGTACTTCTTTACTTTCTATTAATTCCAACACCTGAGAAGTTTCTAGTAAACTATGTTTTTTATCATCATTTACAAATACATCTATATTAGGATATAAGTCCATGTTATTTGTTCCATTACATGTGTATGAATCCATCATACTTTCGTTTACATATGTATCTTTTGATTCTCTCTTACCATCTTTACTTACTTCTCCAACAATGTTTCCAAAATCATCTATCAATCCTTGATCTTTTAACTCTGTTCTTGTATGCATTTCTGCTTTCGGCTCTAGTAAGTTTTCTGGTGCAGAACCAATATCTCTAAATTTTGCATTAAATACATTTCTTTGAGACGCAACATCCATACCCTTAGAATTGTTATCCCAATTTTCGTCATCTCTATTTGCGTTATACTTTGTTGGCTCATAGTATTGTCCATTATATGTAAATTTTACATAATAATCATACATTGAGTTTAAGTTATAGAATACGTAATCGCCATTTTCGTCTGTTGTTGTAGCTTCTACGAATCTTCCTTTTTCTATAAAATCAAACTGTTCAGTTACACCTCCTATTGTTCCACCAGAACCTATTCCACCAGTAGAATCTGTTTTTCCTTCTTTGCTCTTTTCATATAATATTTTTTCTAATAACCATTGAGCAAGTTTTCTTGCATCTGAATTTCTATTTTCTTTTGTTGTTCCACCTAATACAACTATTGCATATTCTTCATTTTCATATACAAATGAAGCTATTACACAGTAACCAGAAACCCTAATTTGACCTGTTTTTGTTCCTTCTATTCCTGCTGTTGTTTTTAATGGGTTTGTACTATCAAGTGTTCTTTGGAAGCTCTTACCATTTCTATTGATTGTTATAGATATTGATTGGTTTGCGCCTTCTTTAAAATACTCTGCAAATATTTGGTTATCCATTGCAGCATCTAGTATCTTAGCCAAGTCCTTAGCAGAAGATTTATCTTCTGGTTTTACACCAAAAGGAGTAACAAAGTGACTTGAGGTTGCACCCAATGAGCGAACTTTTTCATTCATTAAATTTATGAAAGCTGTTTTACCTCCAGGAAGATATTCTGCAAGTGCTTCTGCCGCATCACAACCCGAATATACAAGTACTGCTCTTAATAAATCTCTTACTGTAACCTTATCGCCTTCCTCAAGTCCAACTATTTGAAGTTCTGGGCTCCACGTACTTGTTCTCAAATACTCTCCTGCAGCAGTTCTATTAACTGTTACAACATCATTCAAATTCATTCTTTCTGCTACGACTAATGCTGTTACCATTTTTGTAATTGAAGCAACTGCACATTGAGTGTTTTCACCTTTTCCCCATAGAGTTTCTCCAGTTTTTCTGTTATACACTAAAAATCTTGGAGCTGATATTGTTGGTTTTTTAGGCTCATCTGTCTCTGTTGTTGGTGGTAGCGTTGGCTTTGGCTTTGTACTTGGTGTTGGTATTTTAGGTACTTCATATAGCGAAACTTTTACGTTTGACATTGGAGTATCTCCATCACCATATTTTCCATCATATTTGTTCTCTTTACCTACACTACCATCTACCCATACCTTACCGCCAATTTTCATTGTTAGGTCTACATTTGTTTGATTCTTGCCTGTATCTAAACCTGGGTTAGTAGGAAGCTTTATGTTGTTTTTGTGTAGTTCGAAATGGAATACACTATACTTTCTCTTTCCATCAAGAGCCGCATCTATAGGTTGCGCGTCTATTGTATCAACTGGCTCTTTTGTCATTTGAACAAATGGTTGTGAAACAGCATATGTCTCTCCAAACCATGGTAACCATAATTCTAATGTTCCTGGTACAGTAGTCCATGGCGGAATTCCCAATACAGCCTGTGTATATTCATAATTAACTGTTATTAACGCCATCCCATATCCCAATCTAAGCTTTTTATCGCTTTTATCTGAATTTGTTTCATTTGCTCTTGCTGTAAGTCCTATATATTGGTAAACATTAGCTTTTGTCCTTAATTCATTGTACTTTATTGTAGCAGACTCTAGATATTCTACATCTGCATATACTCCAACATTTGTTGGATATAATGTATCTGATGCTGAAAATTTAATATAGAATTGGCTTCCTGATGCAGGATATTCTTTTTTCAATCCATTCGAACCAGAAACTTTATTTCCTATAAATTCAATTTCAAAATCATCATTATTTTCATCGTAAATTAATGTTTTTGACTTTAAAAGATTATCTTCATTAGTTTTTAGATATATTGATTTTAAATATGATATATCTTCATATTCTGGGTATGTTATTGTTATTGGCCCAATAATATATTTATTTGTTGATCTGTTACTTGTTATTTGTGCTTGTGACATATCTATTTGTGATTTCACAGACATCGTTACAAGGTCACTCGTTACAAATTTCTGATAACTTTTTGCTTTATCATAAAGGTTTTTTCCATTGTCAGTTATTCCCTTTGTTCCGACTACTAGAAGGTCTTTTGCCTTCCAATATGCTGTTTGAATGTCTCCAATATCGTATTTATTTCTAATCGAATTAGTTACGCCACTATAAGCATTCTCCATAGCAGTTAATATGTATGCTAGGTTTGCTCCACCAACACCTATCGATAAGTTGTTATATTCTTTAGTATTTCCCTCTTGTTTATAGCCATCTCCTGCTCTATCTTTTGTTTCCATTATAACAACTTTAGGTCCTAATACAGGATCACCATTCCATATTTTTACATCTTTTAATTCCATATTAGTAGAAGTATCTGTTGTAATCATCGTACTAGTCCAATTACCATCAGCAATTATTTGTGCATATCTTGCCGTTTGTAATAATTTAGTTGCATTTTCAGCCTTGCTATAATCATAAGTTGAATTTGCATATTGACTTGCTGATGAAGTTTTCGTAAGTATCATCGGCTTAAAAAGATCAAAGCTATATAATTCATTGTTATAAATTGAAGGTCCTTGAGTTTGTATAATTATAGGTGGAGTCATTGTTACACTCGTTACATGATTTCCCCAAGCTAAGTGAATTCCTGATAATATTATCTTCCACAAGCTATTCATTTCTCTATTGGCTATTTCGTTTGCCTGATCTTTCATTTTATTCCAAAGCCCTAAATATCCCAATATGTCAACACCATCACCTATAAGAGGATAATATTTTTTCGAATCATATTCTCCAAATCTAACAGTTTTATTATAGTCTGCTCCATACATTGTTGTTCCACTAACTTCAGTTGTCCAACTTTTATATGGAAATTCTGTGTCTGCATCACCTGAAAAAGTTCTATTCTTTTTTATATTTGGTAATAAACTTCCATATCCAGATAACACCTTTTTTTGAGGCATACCACTACTTTCGCTTCCTTGCCATGTACCATATGCAAGAGCTTTTCCTTGGGTAAAGAACAAGCTTAACGCTGAAACTATAAGAATAATTACAGCAATTTTTGCAATTTTTTTATTATTCATTTTTTCCCTCATCTGTTCTTTCCCCCTTTTATTTTAAAATTTTCTTTTTTATCATATATACTCCGAATCCAAGTATAACTAAAACAATTGTAGTTAATAATACATATACAACAGTTTGTCCAGTTTTTACTCCAACTACAACATTTGCAATCGAATAATCATCTTCATTGCTTGCTTTATTGCCTGGTGTAGAGTCAATATCTACTAAGCCATAATTGTTTGATGCCTCGTATATTTCAGCATTGTTGCTGAATACACCAAAGTCTTCGCTATTCATGTTTTTGGTTAATATTAATGTAACTGTTTTGCTTTCTCCAGGTTTTATTATGGTATTTGCTAAACTAGAATTATATACTGTACCATTTGGTCCTTCATACCAGTCTTTATTTAATTCTGAATTGAATTTTAACTCTGTTGGTATATAATCCGCTATTTTTTTAGCATACCCTTCTACTCCACCTTCATTTGTAACAGTTAAAGTATATTCTACAACCATTGATGACTGGTTTATATATTTAGCTTCAAAATCTATTTTAGCAAGTTTGTTATTATATGTATGTTCTTCTACCTTTTTTCCATTATTAGTTGTAATTACTTTTACAGTTTTATCTAATTTTAAATCAAATTTTGCATTATCTATTAATCCCAAATCAATATTGTATACATTTGATGTACTTATTCTTATTGATTCTGTAATTGCTGCTATTCTTTGTACTCCTTCATATACTACTGTTCTATCAACAGCATCAGAATTCATACTTTCATCAACACCATCTTTTCTGTATGTTGTAGCACTATATAATGAAGAGTCATATAAGAAAACTACTGTATATACTCCTTCATTTAAATTATTAAATAAATAATCTCCGTCTGCATCTGTTAATACTATGCAGTCTTCACCTTTTGAATTTTTAGCTATATTTCCATTTTGGTCTAATAGTAAAACTTTAACATTTGCAACTTTTGATTCTTCTCCATTTTTTATTCCATCTCTATTTTTATCTATCCAAACAGTTCCTGTTATTTTCTTTGTATATGATGGTTTATCTGGGTCCATGTTATCCTTATCGAATAGCTCTATTATGTGTGTTATGCTATTACTCTCTACATCTTCAATTCCACTTTGAGAAACCTTACCCTTATTTGTTATAGTTTTATCTTTTGGTAAAGATTTTGCTGTTACATCCACATTAATATTAACATAAGATGACTCTCCTAAATCAAATGTTGTTTGTATTTCTCCATCTGCATTTACTGTAACTTGTCTTTTTTTAGATCCATCAGCATACACAATTTCGATATTTTTAAATTGAACTTCTTCTGGTAGTTTATCTGTAAATGTTATGTCGTCTATTGCGATATCTGAAAGATTTGTTACTGTAAATGTATATGTGAATTGTTCTGCAGCAGATATTGTTGTATTTGCTGGAATATTACAGCTTTGGATAATGCTCAATCCAATCTTATTAATTGTATCTTCTAGTCCAGAAATATCTTCAGCATTCTTTCCATCGGCTTGTATTGTACCTGTTATAGAAAATTTCTTTTTATAAATTCCAGATTCCAAGTCTTTAACAGTTAATTGTAATATTAATTGTTTAGTATTGCTTCCGCTTACTTCTCCTATGTTTATTTCTAAGATATTTCCTTTTACATTTACATTATTAGGTACTTTGCCATCTTCAAATGCAACAGATTTATATTCCATTTCTGCAGGTAATGTTATTTTTAATATTGTATTAGTTGCACTATTTTCAATATCATTAGTACTTACATTTATTGTACATTCATATGTATCTCCAACTTTTATTGGTCCTTCATTATTTGAGCTTATAGACGCATTAAAGTAATCTACTTTAATTATATTTGTAACTTCGTTTGTATCAAACTCCATGTCCTCATTATATTTTACTGTTGCTTTTACCTTTACAGTTTCGTCTTCTGCTGTAGTTCCAATATGACTTGCTTTAAATGTTACATTCTTCGTTATAGTTTGATATTTATTTAAATTTCCTACTGTAATTACTAATATTTTCTTCTCTTCTGTTATGTTAGGATCAAATTCAACTCCTTGCGCTTTTTGCTCTTCAACCCATTTGTTATACTCTTCTTGTTGTTGTTTTAATGCTTCCATTTGTTTTTTCCAAGCTTCCATCATTTCGTCTTTTGACATAGGAGAATTGCTCCAATCTATACTATCCCAATCTGGTTCTTTCATATTGCTATAATCAACCAAAGGCATTATTGTTCTTACTTTATAATCTTCTCCGTCTTTTGCAACATACTCTAAATTTCTGGGTATTTCTATGTTTATTGTAGTATTCTCTGCATTTATTGATCCGTTATTGTTTACCGTAATTACATAGCTTAATTCTTCTCCTGCTTTTACGCTACCGCCTTCACCTATTTTTGATTCTAGTTTTGCATCTATAACAGCCTCTTTACCAGTTGTCAATCCAATTTTTGTTGCAATCGATTTATCTTCAATCGTTCCTGTATCTTTGTTATTTCTAAAGTAAACACCATACATTTCATATGCACTGTTATTATAATCTAAATCTGCTGGTGCTTTTGCTTTATATGAAAATTTAAGAATATCTCCACATTGCATTGTATAATTATCTAACACTATCATATATGATTTTATACTTGAGTAATCTGTTACACTGGTTGTCCAGTTATTATTTACACTCTCTAAATCTTTTGTTGCATTTTCATTTGTAGAATAATAAATTTTTATTTTTTCCTCCGGAATTCCACTAGCTGTTATCTCTGATGCTAAAGGAATATTCATTGTACTTCCTAAATCAGCCAATGTATCTACATTTTTATTGCCTTTAAACATTGTTCTTCCTAGTACAACAACATCATCTAATGTATTTTCGTAATTGTTTATTACATTCATCTCAAAAGTTAATACTTTTTCTACAGATTTTGCAGCTATTAATTCTTGTTTTGCTTCTCCGTTTACAACCTCTAATTTTTCATTACCATTATAACCAGTAACACTGTTAGTTGTTACAACTCCTGTTGGAGCTACATATTTTATTGCAATTTCATTCTTTGCAGTAGTTTTATTTTCGTCTCCATTTTCAACTACCACCTCTATTTTTGTATCTGTTGTTGGCGTTAATTTATTCAATGTTATATCAGTTGCAAATATTACAGTTGCTCCTTTTGCTGTAGGATTGTTATATAGTGTTTGTGTTCCTTCAAGTTGTGCTTCTATTGTTTTTGTTCCATCTTCATTATCATACACTATTACACTTGAAACTTTTAGTTCATCATTAAAAAGAGTCTGTACAGTTTCTATCTCTAAGTTTTCAATATATTTAGGCAAGATAACTTTAAATTTTGGATTAGTATATAAAACATCATCTATTGTATCGTTCTCTAAAGTAACACTTAATTTAACATTTTCGTTAGTTGTAACTGTTGACCATCTGTCGTTGCTAACTATTAAAGATACTTTAGGTGTTGGTTCTTCTAACTTTATTTCATTTTGTAATGTTTCATTGATTACATTTATATCCCCACTCTTAGCAACTAAACTAATTGTTGATTGCATTTTTTCAAATTTTCTCATTTGTTCTAGGCTGTAAGAACTTTCTTTTGTTATTGCTTTAGTTACTTCAAAATTCAAACTGCCTTCCTTTTGTGGTTTCGATGTTTCTATTACAAAACTCTCAATATTAAGAGGAGTTAAATCTACATTTATAATTCCTTGCTCATCTTGTGTGTCTTTATTAATTATAGTAAGAAGCGTTCCTTGTTCTGATTTTATTTCAATTTTTCCTTCTTTTCCAAATATCGTTTCGAATTCTTGTTTTGAAATTTTCAAACTTTTAATATAGCTGTTTGCTTTGTATTTATTATCTTGACATGTAATAAAATTTTCACCACTCTGTGTTACCGTAAATGAATCTATTAAATTTGCATATGTAATATTTAATGCATATTTATATGTAAATTCTGTTTCCTTTTTATTTTCCTCTGATGTAGCTTTTGTATTATTGTACATGTAACCTTTATTTACATTTTCAACATTTTCTGAAACTAACTCTGCTATTTCACCAATTTTTTCTTTTTGTTCTGTTTCTACTGAAGATTTATTTTTTACTATTAAATCTTTATTTCCATAAAAAGTTGTCTCAGAATTAACATCATATTTTAATTTTACTGTTTTATCTTTAACCTTTTCATATGCATTCGAAGAATACACGTAAGTAATTGTATATTCTAATGGAATCCTCCACCATTTTATTTTTCCATCTTTAGCTTCATACTTCTTTTCTATCTCTAATTTACCTGTATTTTTATCATACTCAAAATCATAATCAAATGTAACAGGGTGTAACATATTAGAAGTATCAACTGTGGTCTCATCTGGACTTTTTTCTATCCAAACTTCTTCTGGATATTCATCTGCAATTTTAGGAACATTAATAGCAATTTTTGAGTCCTTAATTGGTAATAAGTAATTCTTTACATTTAATACTGCTTTTCCTTGAACAATTATTTTGTTTCCTTCATTTGATGCATATGGAATATATTTGATTGTTTCATAATTTAATTCTGTTTCCACGTTTTTGGCAGTCCACTCTGTATGAAGAACTATTTCTTTTTCAACCTTTGTTTCTTTTGCATCTGTATCTACAAATGTGCAAGTAAGTTTAATTTTATTATCCTTGCTAAAATTGTCTTCGTCTATCTCCTCTTTAATGATTGGATTAATATATATTTGCTCTGAAATTTGCTCTTTATTTGTTATCTGTCCAAATGTAATTTTCTTGTTTTCTGCATCAAAATTCTGAATCTTTTTAACCACTGTTGTTTGAGTTGCATTACCATTTTCATTTGTATTTTCATCATTTATTTGAGCTATTTCAAAGTTTGAAGAAGAAAAATCTATTACAAGATCTTTAACATAGCCACTCTTTTTTAATGATACAGCAATATTTAGCTTAGTATTTTTCTCGTCAATATTTAATGTTGCACTGTGTTTTCCATTAGTATACTGCACATCAAAATCGACACTTCCATCTTTTGATGTAGTGTTTTGATTTTCTAACTCCTTTTCACTTAAAAATACTTCTGCAGCATAGCTTACTACCGACCACGAATTTGCAAATATAATTACTAGGGCTAACACTGCGGCTATAAACTTAGATATTTTTGCTTGCATATTTTTCCTCCTATTTTTACTTTTAATCATATATATATTTATTATTACATTTTTAATTTAGGTTTTGCAATGGGTATTTTTTCCTTGTCTAGCGTACAACTGAAATTTGCTTGCGGAAAGGGATAAAAGCACTTTTATTAAATTTTTATTACATTTTTTTGCACGTAATTTGTTATGAGATATTTTATGTTAAAATTTAGAGTCGAATAAAGGCTTATTTTTAAGCATTTTAGCGTTTTCGTCATTTTATGTAAATCTTGTTCCATATTTATTTTGCTTGATTTCCCTAGGATTTTTTCTTTTTTGTAATAATTTTATTATTTTTGAATATTTAGATAGAATAATTCATACAATATAGTATGAACTTACAGTCAAGGTCTATCAAAAGTAAATTATCTTGTTAAAGAAAACTATTATATATTAAATTTAAAAATAATAATTTAGCTGTTTATGCTAGCTTTTAAATTGAGCAAAATATGGGCAAATGCAAATTTTTTTCAAATTTTATTGACAAGTATGTATATAAGTTGTATAATTAAAAAAGGTCATACATCGCGGGATGGAGCAGTTGGCAGCTCGTTGGGCTCATAACCCAAAGGTCGGTAGTTCGAGTCTATCTCCCGCAACCAAAACAATTAATACTGTAAGATTTCATTTTTTTAATCTTACAGTATTTTTTATTTTAACTCATTTTTACCACATTAGTTTATGTCTTTTTATGTAAAAATAGTGCGGCATTATTGCTCGCACTACTTAATTATTAATTAGATACTCTACATTTTACTACTAATCTTTTTGTATTATTTTTATCACAAGTAATTAATGTTAATTCAATTTTGCCATTTGTTTCCTGACTTGTGCAGGATATATCTGTTTCATCTACTATATACATATCATATATTTTATACATTTGTACATTTCCCTTTGTAGATGCTAGAAATATATTATCTCCTACTGTCAATTTTTTTAAATTTCCAAAAAACTCTCCATTCTTATAATTATGACCCACTATGACCAAATTTCCGTATTTCATTTACTTCTGGACCACAATACTTTGTTGGCGCTACTTTCAAATATTCTGTTGTTGTTTCCTTTATAATTGGATAATTTATATCTATTTTAGGAATAACTATTTTTCCAATAATATTGCCCTGGTCTGTAATTGTTGACTGAATACTAGTTTCTTCTGAAATATTATTTTGTTCCTCATATCTGTTACTCTCTTTTCCAAAAATCTTTTCATATTCATCATATATTTCATTATAGATTATAGGATTATATTTTGGCTTCGTTTTAATTTTTACAAGCAATATTATAGAAATTAAAATAATTAACGCAACTAGAAAATAAATTAGCTTTTTATCTCCACTCATTACATTTATTCCCTTTTATAATTTATTTTTTAGCCATCTTTTTCTTTTCTCTGTCAATCAATAACATAGATACTAGCCAGAAAATTCCAAGTAAGATAACTCTTGAAAGCCATTCAACAAACCCATTTGTTTCTTCTCCTGTTTGTGGTAATTTAGTAATATTTTCCGAATTGTTTTCTATATTATTTTCTTTGTTGTTATCTGTATTGTTGTCTACCTTATTTTCTTTCTCTCCAGTATTATCTTCTGTGTTATCGTCCGTATTATTTTCTTTGTCATCATCAATGGTTTGTTCACCATAATTAACAGTAAATGTGTCACTATAATACCATTTACTTTCATGTTTTACAGCTATTTTATATTTTCCTGCAGGCACTTGATTATTTTCTGTTCCTTCATTAATCTCATAAGGTGTACTTAAAAATTCGTGATTACAAGAAAATTCATCCTCAGCAGTTTCTTCAGCTTTAACTAATCTTCGTCCACTCTCAATAAATTCTCCATTTAGAGTATAATCTATTTTTCCACTTGTACTATTAATTTTCGTGAACTGTGGTTGAGAAGCAAATGGAGTATAATTAGCTGTAACTGTAGCATCTGAATCTGGCATAGTATAATTTGTATTTTCTAATAAGCTATTTTCTACTAATCCAGCTGAAGGTACCCAATTTCTAAATTTCAACCCGATTACTTCTGATGTTCCAAATATTTTTATTACATCTCCTTTAAAATATTGGCCTGTTGTTTTTCCAAACATATTCACTGCTGATTCAAGAGTTAGTGTATGAACTATACCACTTCCAGAATGAATTTCTTTTGTCTTAATACCATTAACATTACCTTCGTTTACTGCAAAATTTTCTGGAATTGTCCATGCAGCATTCCAAGCATCTCCACCATTTTTAGTTGGATATTTTATTGTCATCGTACCAATATTATGTAACGTCATTGTACTTGTACTATAAATACCATATCCATTGCAAGGCCAATTAAATGCATAATCATAACTTGCATCCAAATCAATATTTCCGGTTGTATTTATTAGAAGTGGTTTAGTTATCTCAATACCACATTGAAGCATTTTGTTGTTATAGTAACCACTTAAAGTTGCCGAAAAAGAAGCATTGTCTATAATACTTAGACGTGTATTAGCATAAATACCATCAGCTCTACTACGTTTTGCATTTCCTTTAACAATTATATTTGCTTTTCCTCCTATAATAATGCTATCGTTACTATAGTTATCCAAATAATCTGACTTAATACCTGCTACCATACTTTCTTCACTTCTTACATTTATTGTAAGATTTGCCTCAGAATCAGATGTAATTGTCAATGCCCCATCATTTTCTTTACTAATTCCCCAAGCTTGTGAATTATTATTTTCAGTAATTTTATTATCTCCTATAAGCTTTATTATTAAATCTTGGCCTTGTCCAGTTTGGATTCCTCCGCCACTATATCCATTAAGTGTAAGAACTCCTGTGTTACTATCAAATTGAACCGTGCAACCATCACTACCTAGAGTTCCATTTTTGGCTTTTACACCATCAACTAAATACTTATATTCATTATCTAATGTTTCCCCATTAATAGATACTGTAGATGCAGGTTCTGATGCTTCTACTAATGGTTGATTAAAAAATAAAATTATTAAGCTAAAAAATAGTATTAATAATACATACTTCAAAATTTTTTTCATACTGTTTTCCCCTATTCATATATTTTAAAATTCTTTTGTAACTATCTATATAGTTTTTTATTTTGTTATGACATATATGAATCACCGCTTTCTTTTGTGATATTTTTTTCAAATACTTTCTTTAAGTACAGAATACTATAAAAGTTAGTGATTGTCAACGATAAAAAATTTGTATTTTAGAAGATGCGATACATATGTTATCAAAACATGGTTATTTACTTTTTATATACATACTTTTTATTGAACTTGCAATCGTAACTGTTGTCGCTATTGCTTTATTTGTGGCACTTGTTGTTACAATAAGAAAATTAGACAACGAAAAAATACATCTCTGCTTGACCGTTAGAGATGTATTCTTAATATAGTCTTAACCTGACATGCCACATTTCTGTGGTATCTGTTTTCTATAATTATTAGACTCATAGTAAAAACAAAAGCCAATAATTTTTTTAATTTTAGTCCTCTATGGATTACTAGATAATACTATGAAAAAATTTATACACTAATCTTAGCAAGGCCCTACTTTCAGCAATTCTTAAATTAATTATAAAAATATGATTTTACACAGTTAAAATTAAACACTTAACTAACTACATATTTAAATAATATTTAATTATTAGTATTTGAAAGTAATTAATTTCACGTAAAAAAATAATAACTTAACACTTGTCATCAAGTATTAAGCTATTTCATTTTCATCTAAACTTAAAAGTTTAGGCATTGGCATACCGCCTCAAATATCTATACTTAGTATAGCACCCTTGATACGATTAGTCAATCAAAATTAACGTACTGTTATTTTATCTTTTATGTTATCAAATTTACTTTCTCCTATTCCAGATACATTTTTCAAGTCTTCTATTACTTTAAATTTTCCATTTTGTTTTCTATAATCTATTATTTTTTGAGCTGTTGACTCACCTATTCCTGGAAGTGAAGTTAGTTCTTCTAATGTTGCTGTGTTTAAATTTACAGTACTGCTTTTACCAGTTATTTCTTTATAATCTTCTATTTCATCTGATTTATTCGGCACATAAATTTTGTCTCCATCATTTAATAATTGTGCTAAGTTTAATTTATTTAAATCTGCTTCTTCTGTTTCACCCCCAGCAGCCTCTATGGCATCTACTATTCTCTGCCCACTTTTTAGCATAACAATTCCTGGATATTTTACCTCTCCAATTATATGTATTGTTATCTCTTCGTTTTCTTCGTCTTCTGTTTCCTCTTCATTTTCCGTTGTAACCGCCAATGTATCGTCATATGTATAATCATTTTTCGATTCTTTATAAAAGTATAACCCAATTACAACAATAGCAATAACTATGGCTATACCTATAATTATTTTCGTTTTTAAATTTAAGTTTTCCATGTTGCTTCCTTTCTTTTATTTTTTAACATTCACTTAAAAATTTAAATTTACCTATATACCCATTGAAAAATCATGTATTTTAATGTATTATATACATACATTTTACAAAGGAGATATCATGCAATTTTTTCATAAGTTTAAGAAGATTACTTTTTTATTTTTTATTTTATTAACATTAAATACTAATTTAATATATGCCGAAAGTATAAATGGTTCTGCTACTGGTGCTAATGCAAATATTTCTAGCACTAGTGCAAATATAAATTCAGCCACAGACGCAGATTCTTCAGATACTTCTAGTAATAACAGCTCTACTGACGCTTCAATTCCTAGTACATATTCGCCTGCGTGTATTTTGATGGATCAGAACTCTGGTAAAATTTTATATAGCAAGAATGCAAATACAAAAATGTACCCGGCAAGCACAACTAAGATTATGACCGCAATTTTAACTCTTGAGAATTGTAAATTAGACGAAGTTGCAACTGCTAGCCACAACGCAGTGTATTCTATTCCATACAGCTATTCTGTTGCTACTATTCAAGAAGGCGAAGAACTTACTATTGAACAGCTTTTGAATGTTTTGCTTATTCCTTCTGCAAATGATGCTGCAGTTGTTTTAGCTGAACATATTGCAGGGTCTGTTGAAGCTTTTGCAGAGATGATGAATAACAAAGCTGTAGAAATTGGTTGTAAGAATACGCATTTTGTAAATCCTAATGGAATTCACAATGAAGACCACTATTCAACTGCTTACGACTTGGCTTTAATGGGCCAATATGCAATGAAGTTCGATGTTTTTAGAAACATTGTTTCTAAGACTTCATACGCATTACCTGCTACTGCAAAATATGATAAAGAAGATAGGTTGTTTAATACAACAAATGATTTAATTAAGAAGAATTACAGTTCTTCTCCAAGAAATTACTATTATAAATATGCTACTGGTGCTAAAACTGGTTATACAGATGCAGCAAAGAGTTGTATAGTTGCTACAGCCACCAAAAATGATGTTTCTTTAATTGCAGTTGTTTTGCATGACAGCACAACTGATGAAGGTTTAAGCCAAAGGGCTTTAGACTGTAAAGCATTGTTTGAATATGGTTTTAACAATTATTCTGAAAAAACTATTGTAAATAAGACTGATGTTGCTAAACAGATTACTATTGAAAATGCTACTAAAGAAACTGAAAATTTGGATTTATTATATGAAGATAGCTTGGAGGGATTAATACCAAATAATGTTGATATTTCAACATATACTCCAAACATAAAACTTTCTGATAATATATCTGCTCCTATTTTTGAAGGTACAAAACTTGGAACTGCTACATTTGATATAGATGGTTTTAGTTATACATGCGACTTAATTGCCTCTCATACTGTATATAAATCTAACTATACTAAAACATTAATGGAACTTGCATTATTAATAATTTTCTTATTTATATTTGCAAAATTCTTGCATTTCATAAATCACAGAAAAAATTCCACTAAATATAAAAAATCTCGAAAGACTAAAAGTAAAAATTCTAAAAATAGAAAATATTCTAGTAATACTAGAAGCTCAAGAGCCGTAGTTAACACTAAAAATTCAAAAATAACTTCTACTAAAACTATTTTTAAACATCTTGGTATTCTCAATCATAAGAATAATGAAAAAAGTTATATTGATGATTTTTATCCCAAATATTAAAGCACAGAAAAGTAGGGCTATGTACCCTATTTTTTCTATGCTTTTATAAAACTTATTCTATATTATTTGGTTGTATTTGTTGTAGCTTCATCTTCACTGCTTGTTGTTGATGGAAATAACTCATTAACTAGAGCTTTTGTTTTTCTTTCGTTTGCAATGTACAATGAAACTCCATTACACATTTCTACATCTCCTGGAACCATTCCGGTTTTTATGTTATCTGCATCAAACTTAACTGCATATGGAACATATGCTTTAATTTCATTGAAGTCTAGGTTTGTTTTTACGTTTTCTGACATTATGTCTATTACCTGTTTTAGCTTGAATATATTCTGTGGTTTTAATGTTTGTTTTAATGTTGCAATTATAAATTCTCTTTGAGTTCTCATTCTTCCCAAATCTTGTTGTCCGTAAGAACTTGGGTATGTAGAGCCATCATTGTTATGTCTAAAACGCAATAGTTGTTCTGCTTTTGCTCCATCAATTAACTGTTCCCCAGCCTTTAAATCTATATATAAATTTTGGTCTGTATCATCTGTATAATACATGTCTATTGGTACATTAAATGTAACCCCACCGATGGCATCTACTAATTTTATTAATGCTTTGGTATCTATAATTACATAATTTTCAAGTTTTAAGCCTGTTAGTGCATTTATTCTATCTATTGCTTCTGGTATATTTGTTCCACTTCTAAATACTGTATTTATCTTATAACTTGCAAGATAATTTTGTGTTGCCGTGTTTCTATTTTTTCTTCCAACATATGTATCTCTTGGAATCGACATTATCGAGGCTTCCTGTGTCTTTGGATTGTACGAAGCTACCATTATTGTATCTGCTAATTTATAATCGTCTACACCGCTCTCCCCCATTATTAGAACTTGTATAGGCCCTAAGTTTTGCAATTTTTCAGTATCTTCCCAAAGTATTGTTGCTAGTGCTCCAGTTAGGCCTCCACCATTTTGATATATTTTATATCCGAAAAGTGTTCCAGCTAATATTATTGCTAATAATAAAATTGCTACAACAACTCTTTTAGCTTTTCTAACAGTTTTTACTTTTTTCTTTGTTTTAACTGTCTCTTGTTTTTTTATTCTCATGTTTGGTTGTTTTTGTTTAACCTGTTTATCGTTGTTTTTCTTTTTGTTCTCTTCTGGCATGGCATGTCTGCCACGAGACTTTTCATCAGTCTTTTTATTTCTACTCAATAGTATCACTCCCACATAACTTTTATGATTAACAGTATAGCAAATATACGGAAAAATAGCAATAGAAATTGAATATTTTCAACTGATATAAAAACATAAAAAAGTAGATGTTAGTTTTAAAATTAACATCTACTTTTTTATGTTTTATTTAAATAGTAAGTTTAATATTATGTTGTTGTTGTACAGCATTTCTCCTAAGCTTGATTTTGCTATTGCTGTAACTACTGCATTGTTTGCCCAAATTACGCTTGTTAGTGATATTACCGCAAGAACTGCATATACAATAACTATTCCTTCTATTGCTCCATATGCTAATCCACCTAGTTTATCTACTTGCTTTATTACAGGAAGGTCTGTTAGTATTTTTGCAAATAGACTTATTAATACTAGTATTACTCTTACTGCTAAAAATATTACAATGCCTGAGCCTATATTTACTATTGTGATTGTTGTTTGGTCTATTACATTGGCTTTTACTTCGTCTGTTGCATTTTCTATTTCTTTATTTATGTTATCCATTATTGTTGATGGAACGTTTTCTTCTGTATTTTCTGTTTTATCTTCAACACCTAATGTTGCTTTTAATGTTGTTCTAATGTTATCATCTATTACTGTATTCTCTATAACTGCATTTGCAACTGGTTTATATAAAACAAATGCAACAACTATTGCTATTATAAACGAAAGTAGTTTTATTAAACTTCCTGTTAATCCCTTCTTATATCCTAAAAATATGAATAGTAAAACTACGGCTATTATTATTAAATCTACTATTATCCCCATACTTTCTCCTCCTTTTATAACTTAATAAGTTCAATCTTATTTCTATAAATTATTCCTGCCACTTCATTTGAAATGACTATTTTTCTAACCTCTTGATTTGATGTGTATTTTTTTATTAGCCATCCATTTGTGTCTACAAAGTGTATTTCAGAACCTAGATTTAAGGCAATTTTGCTACCACAGCAATACATCTCTTTAATTACACCCTCAAATTTATATGTATTTTCTTTTTGAGTTGTAGAATTTATTATTTTTATTGCTGTGTTTGTTGTAAATAGACTAGCGTTTTCTTCCACATTTTTTACAATATTGTTATCTAGCTCAATGCTGTAATATGTTATTTTTTCTTGGTCTGTATTTATGTCTGTAAGTTTTGTATCTACATTATCTTTTATAACATGAATCTCGTTATCATATTCACACACCAGCTTATTTTTATTTTGATATTTTATGTTTAATACTAGACTATTTAATGGTGCATTATATGTATACACTATTGCCTCTGTTGGATTTTCTTTTGCTTTAGCAATTGATAATATTTTTATGTTAGATTGTATAAGTGTTCCACTCGTATTTACTTCTGCAATTCCAACATATTTGTTGTCTTCTGAAATACTTGCATCAACCGCAATAGTACTTGACATATAATATTTAAACATTTCATTCCCAGAATCATCTAGTAATAACACAACAGATTTGTAAGCTGTCCCCTTTAATATTATAGCGGAATAACCGCTAGAGTTTACACTTATTCGAGAAATATTGCCCTCTAAAGTTTTCTCCCATCTTATGTTGTTATCTTTTAATAGATATATCTTTGAAGAGTCTTGCTCTGCTATTATTAAATATTTTCCGTTACTAGTCGTAATTGGATTTGTAATTTGTATATTATTTTCTGCCTCAATTTTACCAGATGAGTTGTAGGTTGTTAATGTATTATCTTTTAAGATTGCAATGTATTTTGAATATGCAAATATGTTGCTATTATCATAGTTTTCTAATGTTATGCTTTTTAAATTATCTTGTTCTATAGATTTATTTAAAATATTTGCGTCCATAAATGCCCTAAAATTTTCGTTTGCAGCATACACTAGATATATTACTAATATCAAACAAATAATTACTAGTAGAATTCCTACTCCTATTATTTTTTTCTTATTTATTGTTTTAACTTCATCTTGGTTAAAATATAACAAATTTATATCTTTTTTACTATCTCCAGAATCTTTCGTTTTAGGTTTCATTCTTTGAATTCCTTCCTTCATTTTTCCTATATAATTTATATCAGTTTTTAGCATTTTTTGCAATACTATTGGCTTTTTTTAGTATTGTTATTATTTGAATTATTCCTATAACTCCAAACAATGGATACAGTATTTCTACTAATTTTCCAAAACCTATGTATGCTATTGGAATTTCTGCCAAACACATGGCAAAAGTTATTGTTTTGTATTTTCTTCTGTCTTTTATGTTTTCAGCTACTCCATAACCAGATGAAATTGCAGATGTTAAAATTGCAGTTATTATCGCAATCGAATATACCATTTTTTCTACTGGATGGCACTCGTCTAATATTGTAAGTACTGGTATTTCTACCTTTGAAATATTTACGGCTGATAGAGTTAACATTTGATATATTGCTATAATTAATACGAAAAATATTACTACCGACACCAATGTTATTATTTTATTTTCTCTTTTATTTTTTATATTTGTTGTAAGCAATACTATTATTGGGATTAGTGTTATACTGTTATAACTAGTATATAAAATGGCGCTAAGTATTGATTTTCCGAGATTTTGCGTATTAGTATTTAAATTATTTATTAAATTTATTATTGGATAATTTTTTACACTTATTGCTATAATTATTACAACCATTATTGGTACAACTATTAAATTTAATTTTATAATTCCATCCATATTTTTCATTAACAAAAAATATGTAATAATTGCATTTATGCTTGCGGTAATAATTATTGGAATTTTAAACTCTTGTTTAAAAAATGTGCAAAACCCTGCACACATTATCCAAAATGAGACTAATAAAAATGCATTTATAACGTTTTCTAATATTATTTTCACCTTACTACTATTACTTATTTTTTCTAAAAATTCATTGTTACTTTTTATTTGTAATCTTTTTGTTATTGCTATAGTGCTGTATATTATTACTCCTGTAAGTGTTGCCGAAACTATTGCTCCAATAATTCCAAATTTTCCATATTGTCCGAAAAATATGTATATTTCTTTACCTGACGCAAATCCAGCACCGATTATGGTACCTATTATAACAGAAACAGCTTTTACAATATTCATAAATTTAATCCTTTATTAATTATTCAAAGTAATATGAGATTTAAAGCAAGCCTAATTATTGAAAAATTTACATTATTCTATCCACAAGTTACACACATTACTTCTCTTTAAATTTATGAAAGGATTTTTGTTTTATTACTTGTCTAAAAAAATGACGGATAAGTTTTTACCTACCCGCCTAATATATTTTATTTTCTTCTTCTTATTTGCCATACAACAATTCCTAAAATGATTATTGCAACTGGAACTGCAATTATTATTGTTCTAATAATTTTATCTTGTTGTACTGTTGCTGTATATGTTGCAACTCCTGTATCTTTTCTAATTGTAATATTATCTTCTCTATCTGTTAAATAAGATACTGAATTTATTACTAAATCTCTGTTGTTATAGAAGTTTATTGCAACTACTTGGCTACTGTTTCCAGAGCTACTATTTAATGTAACATACCAGTCACTTGCAAACATACTGTTTGCAACTAATATTAATTTTGATGTTTTTTCATCATTTATTTTCTTTGTAATAGCTGATGCAATTGGCTCTCCGCCACTCAATAATTTGTCATTTTGTGTTACTGATGACGATGTTATTGATGAATCTGTTCTTAAGAATGCTGTGCTAGATGCCGTTACTAAATTTTCTACTGTAACGCCTAGGTTTTCTAGCTCTTCACTATCTTTAAAGTTTATAATTCCACCACCTAATATTGCAACATTTCCGCTTGATGCAATGTCTTTTGTAATTTTAGATGCACTGCTTACAGTTGGTAATACTAAGTTTGTGTAACCTACTATTTTGCTTGTGTTTTGCTCAAACATTGTACCATTAGAAATTGATGCACCATATACATCTAAAATTGCTTGGAAATTTGTTAAGTCTTTATTATCTTTATTTGGATCTTCCAAAATCATTAAGTTTCCGCCATTGTTAATGTATTCTAATATTAAGTCTTTTTCAAATTCTGTAAAATCTTCCTTTAAAGATGTAATTACTAAAACATTACAATCATCTGGTACTTTTGCATTTACTAATAAATCTAAGTCTTCAACATCATTTGCTTCATTTTTTAACAATTCTCTTGCTACTTGATAATAATTTGAATCTTCTGCATGTGTTGTAGAAAAATATATCTTTGGATTTGTTTCTAAATTTACATCCAAAATTGCATTTGTCATTTTTTGCTCTGTTACATCATATTGTTGATATGTTGTATTATCATATGCATAAAAATCATTTGCTGAAACTATTTTGTCTCTGTTATTTGCTTCTACAATTACAACCGCACTTGTTATAGAAGTTCCTAAGCTATATTTTTCTTGTAAATCTGGTCTTTGTGAAGCATCTGTTAATTCTTCGTAAGTTATATTTGAATTTTTTTGGCAATATAATTTAGCATAGTTTATTGCTTCTGGGTAATTTGACATTTGGTATAATGTAATCTTTGTCTCTGCTTTTACACTGCTAATTTTATCAATTGATTCTTGTGATAACGAATACAACTTATTTCCTGTTAAATCTATATCTGCAATGTCTTGCTTTTCTACAATAATATTTATAGCAACAACTACAGCAATTATTATGATTATTAATAATAATGTAAGCGTTGTATTAGCTAGCCAACTTGCTTTTTTTCTTGGCTTTTTTTGTTTTGTATCTTTTTTGTTTTCATCTTTTATTTTTTCTTTCACAACAAATTCCTCCTTACTTTACTAATTTTCTTCTTTTGATAACAACCATTGTTAATGCAACAAACATGGCTGTTATTGAAATTAAACTAATTGTTTCTGTTATTGGGAACACTCCTGTTGCAAAAGGATAGAATTTTTCTATTAATGATATTGCTGTTAATTTAGTTGAAATACTTGGTGCAAGCCATGCAAGTACAAATATTGCTATTGTTGAAACAGCTGCTATTATTTGGTTTTCTGTCAAACTAGAAATAAACATTCCTAAGCTTATGTATGCCATTGATGTTATTAAAAATCCAAACATTGTAACAAGTACTGTTGGAATATCTGGTATTTTAAAATAGCATATAATTCCAAAATAAATTAATGTAAATAATTCTGTAATTGCAATTACAACAAGAGCTGCTAAAAATTTACCAAGCACAATTGCTACTGCACTTCTTGGTGCTGTCATTAATATTTGCTCTGTTCCATTTTTTCTTTCTTCTGCGAATGTCCTCATTGTAAGAAGTGGTATTAAGAATATTACAATATACATTACTGAATAGAAAAATACATATTGATATGTTACAGCACCTTGGCTTATTGTTGTTATGTAAAATATGAAGCTGAATATCGCTAAAAATAATCCTATAAACACATATCCAATTGGTGAATAGAAATAGCTTTTAAGCTCTTTTTTCATTACTGCCCACATTATTTTTCTCCTCCTTTTTTAGTTTCTTTTGTCTTTTCTTTTTTATTCTCTGCTTTTGGTTGTTTTTTTATTTTAGATTGCTCTTTTTCTTGTTTATTATCTACTTTTTCTGCTTTTGCTTTACCCTTTTCTTCTTTTTTGGCTTCTTTCTTAGCTTTTTTATTTTCTGCCTTTTCTTCTTTTTGAGCCTTTTTGCTCTCTTCTTTTAGCTCTCTTTCATGCTCTTTTGCCTTTTCGGCAGCTTCTGCTTCAGCCTTTCTTTTCATTGTATTTTCATCTATTATTGTAATAAATGCATCTTCCAAAGATTTTTCAGCAGATTTTAATTCAAATATTGTTATATCCTTCTTTGGTAGAACATCAAACAATTTTTTGCGCAAATCAAACTCTGTGCTAGATTTAAGCATATATTGTTTTGTTCCATCATCATTATCTTTAACACATTTACACTCTGTAATCTCTGGTATATCATTTTGAAGAGTCTTCATGTTATTTTTCTTATCTTCAACAGTAATCATAATAACATTTTGTTTCTCTGTCTCTTTTTCAAGATTTTCAGGTGTATCAACTGCTACTATTTTTCCTTTATTAATTATAATTACTTTTTCGCAAATTTGACTTACCTCTGATAGAATATGTGAGCTTAATATTACAGTATGTTTCTTGCCTAATCTTTTTATTAATTGTCTTATTTCTGTAATTTGCTTTGGATCTAGTCCTACTGTTGGTTCATCTAAAATTACTATTTTAGGGTCCCCAACTAGTGCTCCCGCAAGACTTACTCTTTGTTTGTATCCTCTAGATAAATTCTTAATAAGTCTATTTGCTACATCCTCTATTCCTGTTTCTCTTAGAACATTTGTAACACGTTCCTTTTTCTCTTTGTGTGGAACTCTTTTTAGTTCTGCCATATATGTAACAAATTCTCTTGCAGTTAAATCTGTATACAATGGTACTCCCTCTGGCATATAACCAATTTGTTGTTTTGCTTTTATAGGTTGCTTAGATGCATCAAAACCATTTACAATAATAGTTCCATCTGTTGGCTCTATAAAACCAGTAATCATGTTCATAGTTGTACTTTTGCCAGCACCATTAGGTCCTAGAAAACCAACTACTTCTCCATCGTTAACAGTAAAACTTATATTATCTACTGCAACAAAGTTTCCATACTTTTTTGTGACATTCTTAACTTCTATCACGTCGTTTTCCTCCAATCTATTATTTCCCTAAGTTTTTACCACTTTATATTATCACTAGAAATTTATTCATGCAACTATTTTTGTACAATTCACATAGAATTCACATTTTCTTTGGTTTTTGTTATAAAAATAACTATATGTATTGTATTTACATAAAAAATTTGGTATTATATTATATGTTAAATTACGAATTTAAAAATAATACTTTTATAAATATACGTTTTAGCAGAACGGGAAAGGATTGATTATGAATAGTAAACAACGCGCATATTTAAGAGGCCTTGCAAACACTATGCCAGCAATTTTTCAGGTTGGCAAAAATGGAATTTCTGAAAATTTTATTAAACAAATAGACGATGCTTTAGAGGCTAGAGAATTAATAAAATTAAATGTCTTGGCAACTTCACCTGAAGATATTTCTGAAGTTGCAGAAGAAATTGCAAATTCAACAAACTCTGAATTAATACAAACAATGGGAAATAAAATTACACTATTTAGGGCAAGAAAGAAAAATTCAAAAATTAATTTACCTAAATAAAAGTTAAATTTATTATTTTTATAAAAAAAGTTATAAATAAAGAATTAATATATCATCTTTATTTATAACTTTTTTATTCATCAATTATTTTTTACTTAATATCTTTTATCATTATTGTATTTCCATATTCATCATTAACTCTTAATTTTGGAAATATTTTTTCCATTCTTTCATTTGTAAATACTGTATTTTGGAATATTTCTATGTTAGTATTGTTACTAATATAATTTTGACCAGCAAGTGTTTCTTTAGCTCTTGTTGCATATGTTTTTGCAGACCATATTGTAAACATAATTAATACTACTATTAACATTGTTAAAATTATGTCTACTATTGTGCTAACTTTTCCTTTCATTAAATTAATAATTTTATCTACGAAATCTTTTAAAACTTCTATTAATATTACAGTAATAATTCCCCATAATATGGCATATTCTAAGCATACTCTTCCATTTATATTAAATTTAGACCAAGTATAGTTCCATAATCTAGCTCCAACAATAGTCTCTAATATAAAACTTAAAGCATATTGTATAGCACTCATTAAAATGCATCCAATTATAAATAATTTTATTTTTTTACCTTTATATTGTTGCAAACATAGAATTGTAAGTATAGCTCCTATTCCATAAAATATGCAAAATGGACCTGTTGTAACTAAAAACGGTGTGTCTGTTGTTTTGGCTTTAATAAAATTAATAACACATTCAAGTATTAATCCTAAAATACTGAAAATTATTAAATACCATAAATATTTATGAAATTTTCTCTCCTTTTGTGGTTGTTCAATTTTTTCTACTTTTGGTTTTACATTTGTTTTCTTTTTTGATGTTTCTTCTGCATTTTTTATTTTGGATTTAGTATTTATTTTTTTTGCTGAGTCTATTCTTACATCTTTTGCCTTTGGTTTTTTCGTTGAAACCTCTTCTTTCTGCATTTCCTTTTTCATTTTAAATTTCTTTTCCTCCTAGCAATTTGATTACTTACCTTTTAATTCTAAAATTATACTATAATATTTTACACTAATTATGATAAATTTTCCACATTTTTTTGTTACTTGATAATGTTTTTTATATAATATTGTGTAAAATAGCTTTCTATAGTATAATTTTTGCTATAGAAAAGGAGAAATTATAATGCTAAAAGATAAATATAATATGTCTACAGAAGAAAATGTTTTATATGCAAAAAGAAATATAGTAGATTCAATTTGGAAAAGTGCTAATTTAGAAGGCATTCCTGTCACATTTTCAGAAGCACAAGCAATATACGATGGTGCAAATGTTGGTCATTTAAGAATAGACGAAATTCAAGCAATAAATAACTTAAAGCATGCATGGCAATTTGTAATTTATAGCATAAATACTCCTATAGATTTGAAATTTATACAGAGTATACATGCATTTGTTGGTTCAAACATTGTAGAACAACCTGGAAAACTTAGAAAATACGATGTATCTATGGGTGGTACAAAATGGAAGCCAGAATTACCTACTGCTGAAAAGATGAACAGCTTGATAGAAGAATATCAAAATTCTTTAAGCACAAATGCAACAGATACAATATTAACTTTTATGTGTAAACTAATGAAAATGCAGGCTTTCAATGATGGAAATAAAAGAACTTCAATGTTAGTGGCTAATCATGAGCTGATAAAAAATGGAAAAGGAATTCTTTCTATTGCTGATGAAGATAGAATTGAATTTGGCACAAGACTGATAAAATATTACGAAAATGAAGAAAGCATAGAAGAATTAAAACAATTTTTATACGAAAAATGTTTAGATGGGGTAAATTCAAATACTTAATTTACCCTATAAATAACATTTTTCTATGCAATTTCATAAAATAATCATACATTTTTCAGATATTTTTAAAATTTGGTTGACAAATGGCATTTTTAGCATTATAATTGTTATTGCACTTGGGTCAATAGCTCAGTTGGATAGAGCATACGCCTTCTAAGCGTAGGGTCGGGGGTTCGAATCCCTCTTGTCCCACCATCTACAGATATTTTTTAATATCTAACACGGAAATATTTATGTTTTTACATAAATATTTTTTATTTTATATAGACTCCACAATATTATCCTTGTTTTCAAATATTTTTTTCATTGCTCGCCCAGTTTCAAGTTGCTTTTGGTAATCACTTCTTGTATATCTATTAGTAGCAGATATACTCTGGTGACCTAGCCAATCTTGTAAATCTCTAATATCAACCCCCTCCAAATGTAACAGAGTAGCAATACTATGTCTTAGTCCGTGTGGAGTTATTGGCTTTAATTGGTATCTTTTTACTAACTTATGAAATCTTTTAGTAAAATAATTGGGCGAAACTAAATTTCCATTATCATGTACAAATAAATATCCATCATATTGATGATTATATGTATTTCCATAGAACTTTTTGCATTCTTCTATTCTTGCTATTTTCTTTAGTATAATTTCTTTTACATCTTGCACTAGTGGAAAAGTTCTACAGCCTTTTTTTGATTTTGTTTTATCTTCAAAATATATTCTTTGTTCTGCGTGTTTTCCAAAACTCTCCAGAGCAACATGCTTTACTGTAAAATAATTTTCCTCAAAATCAAAAGTATCTTTTCTAAGTCCGAAAATAAAGATGATAGTCCTGCGAATTATCTTGGAAAAAAATCTGAGGAATCTGGACAAAGTTATGGTTTTAGTTATGAAGATTTGTATCAAGACATAGATGCTTTCTCTCTATACTTACCTTTAATAGCAAAGCCAATCCATGATGTATTTAGAGAATATTATGTAACAAAAGTAAATGAAGGGGCAAACCGAAGGTTTTCAAATTTTATTTTATCAAGAATTGTAAATGATAAACTTCCTGATGATATAAATATATTGGACGGCAATAGAGCAAAATTAAAAGGTCTATCATATCAGTATTTAGATAAAGGTTTTGGAGAAACTTTACCTTCTGAAGTTGCTTTGCTTTTCTCAATATACAAGAATTATTCTTATGCAGAAAAATATAAAGAAAGCGTTTCTGAAGCATTTACGAGTTTAGTAATTTCAAAGGCTTACTTAGAATAATTGACAGATTAAGAGTTTAGTAGTACAATTTTTTAAATAGTGTTTTACTTTTATACATTGATAATAAGTAAATTTGAAAGGAAGTTACTATGAAGTTTAAGAAATTTATATGCCTTGTATATATATTATTAATAATTTTAATATGTTTAAATATATTTTTAATGCATTTAAAATTGCACTATAGAATTGCATTAATTAATAATGAACAATCAGAATACATAAAACATAGTGATTTCTTTAATTTTGACGATTTTAAACGGTACAGACATAAAAATAAAAAAAATTACAATGTATGACAGTACAAGAGACATGGCTTTATGTGAAAGTCATTACTTTCAATCATTATATATAAAATATATAGATGACGGTCAGATAATTACTAAATATATTAATAAATCTGATATACATTCTTCAGAATTATACGAATTTATAATAAAAAACAATATTTTTGAAAATTTTGAAATTCATAATATGCTGGTTTGCACGGTTGTGTATATTGCTGTGAGTATTATACTATTATTTGTTGTTTTGCTAATAAAAGTCGTACAACATTTTTATAGAGTATAATAAAAATAACTTTAAAATACCTCAAATTATTATTCCAAAGGTTTAATAACTTGAGGTATTTTTTGATTATGATAGAACGAGCATACCGTAAAGCAACAACGTTATCTCATTTTTTCTATTTCATTTGCTGAAATGCTATGACTATATACTCCATAGTTTAATATTAATACAGAAACTCTTTGACTATCATTGTTTAAATACGATAATATATCTGTATTCAAGGTGTCTATAATTTCATTTTCATGTCCATTAATTGTTTTTCCATGTCCTTTTCTATAACGAATATTATAAACTTTTTTTGTGGCAATATCTAGTTTCATTTCTATTGTACAGGCTTTATTATTAGGGGGAAAATCCCTATAGAATTCCAATGTAATTAAGCCATTAGTGTCATCTTCTAAGTAATATTCTGCTTTTGTTAATTTTACACTCTTTTCATAATTTTGAGCTATATTTGTCGTTTCTGCTTTTAATTGAGAAAGGTTAAAAATGTCTGAACTTATACCATATGAAGTATCAAATTTTTTTTCAGTATAGGGAGCCCAATCGTCATCATTCTCAATCCAATTAAATATAGCATAAGCTGCAATTAGCCAAAAGGCGATTAATGCAATTAATAAAATATTAAAAATCTTCTTTTTCATCATTTTATCTCTTAATCTAATAAATTTTATTAAATTATATCATCTTGTAATATTAAAGACAATATAATCCTCCTTTATAATATTAGATACTAGAAATAAAAAAAATAATGCAATAAAAAAATAAAATTTTATAATATATAATTTGGGCAATAAGAAAAATAAATTATTATGTTTTATAAAAATATTTATTATAAGATGTAACATAAAGGAAACAAGAAATGTCTTTATTATATAAAATGCTATTAAAATATTAGGAGAAAAATTATGGAAGAAATAGTAAAGATTTTTAATAAAATAAATTCTGCAATCAGTGTTATATTTGTAACTTTAAATGCAGTTTTCGGAACAGAATGGGTATTATTTGCAGTATATCTTATTCTCAATATATTAGATTATGTAACAGGAGTTGTGAAAGCAAGAGTAAAGAAAATTCAAATAAAGGAATAATTGGAATTGTAAAAAAGGTTTGCTATTGGATTTTAATTGTGGTCGCTTTTTTGATTTCATACCTTTTGATGGAACTAGGTAGTAAATTAAATATTAACTTGGACTTTATAATATTTTTTGGATGGTTTACTCTGGCATGTTTAATAATAAACGAAGCGAGAAGCATTATAGAGAATTTAACTGAAATAGGAATTAAGGTACCTAAATTTTTAAAGAGCGGATTAAAAGTGTATCAAGAGATATTAAATAAGACTATAGATAATGAAATAAATAAAGACTCAAAATAATCTATTTTTGTGCACCTAATAAGAATTGTATAGATATGCATAATATAATAGAGACATAAAGATTAATCATAAACTGATCAGATATATGATAATTAAAAAATATTAAATAAAAAAGAAAGAAGGGATTTTTATGGACACAAAAGTACTTACGGTACAAAAATGGCTAAATTCTACTTATCAAAAAAACAAGGTTGGAAAAATGTTGCGGAAGATGGATATACTGGAGGAGGAACTGTTGCAGGATTAATAAGGGGATTACAAATTGAATTAGGGGCAAATACAATAGATGGAATTATGGGAAGTGAAACAAGAAATAGCTTTAACGACTACTTTGGAGGACATTTAAATAAAGATAATTATAACAAGAATACTAATATTGTAAAAATATTAACAGGAGGTTTCTACTGTAGGGGAATTGAACCAGGTTCATTTACAGATAAATTTACAGATAGTGTTGTAAATGCTGTTAAACAATTACAAGAACAGATAGGTATCGAAAAAACAGGAAATGTAAATGGAAAATTAATGGCAGCTGTTCTAACGACAGCTCCGTTTGAATTGGGACAAAATAACGATTCAAATATTAGAGAGATACAACAAAAATTAAATAAATGGTATGACAATTATTTAGATACATATATACCTACTATAGGAGAAGTTGAAAGAAAAACAATGGAAGGATTATTAAAAGGAATACAATCAGAGATAGGTGCAACAGTTGATGGATTTTGGGGTGAAGATACTATGTCTAAATTACCAACTATTCCTTCTTCTAGTTCGACAACTAGATTAGTATACTTATTACAATTTGCATTATATGTAAATGGATATAATCCTAATGGGTTTGATGGTGCATTTGGAAACGGTGTTATTAATGCAATAAAAAAGTGCCAAGAAGATTACAAATTAGGTGTTGATGGATATTGCGGAAGAAAAACATGGGGAGCGTTATTGGTTTCTTGCGGAGACACTACACGCAGTACGAATGCTTGTGATACTAGATTTGAAATAACCCAAGAAGTAGCTAACAAACTAAAAGCAGATGGGTATTCAATTATTGGAAGGTATATTGTTGGAGGAGATTTTAAAGAGCTAAGACCTAATGAATTAAAACTCATTTTTGATAATGGACTTAAGGCATTTTTAATATATCAAGCTTATGACAGAAATATTAAAAATTTTGGACCAATAGAGGGAGGAAAAGCAGCAACTACAGCTAATGGAGCGATTATAAAACATAAAATTCCGGACGGAGCCATAGTATATTTTGCAGTAGACATGGATGTGTATGAAGACCAAATTGATGACTATATTATACCTTATTTTAGAGGCATAAATAAGCATAAAAATAGTTCATATAAAGTAGGAATATATGGCCCTAGGCTTGTATGCCAAAAAATTATAGATGAAGGCTTAGCAGAATACTGTTTTGTTGCAGATATGTCATATAAATATTCTTGCAATATTGGTAAAAAGATACCAAAGAGCTGGAGCTTTGACCAGTTTAATGAAATAAAAGATTATAGAAATATTATAGACCTAGATAAAGTTATGTATAGTGGAAATGCAAATTTAGTAACGAAACTAAAGAGTGGTAATCCTAATTTTGAAATAGTTAATAAAAATTTATATGAGAAGTTAGAATATGTATACAATTTAGCAAAAGAATATGAGCCAAATGGCACAATAGCAAAGTGGAATTATATGGTTGTAAATTATTTTAGACATGCATCATATAAAGGTGCTGGATGGGATACTATAGTAGGCACAGTACTTGGTTGGATTAACTATGTGAACAATAGATTACCAGATAATGTAAGTGAAGATATATATTCAAAACAAATGTATATATATGATAGAAAACTAAATGTTAGTATGCAATTTGGACATATGGCTGCAGTTCTAGCGTCGTTACTATACAATTCTAACATTGTATATACAACATATATTGATAGTAATGGAAATGAAATAAGAACTCAATCTCCAGAAGATTTGAATATTGAGTTTACTAGTAGACAGAGTAAAATAACTGATTTATGTGGTTGGGCAGGAGATTTAGTACAATTATTAAATAACACTAATGAAGAAAAAATGCAAAATCAGGAAGGTAATACGGATGTGGAGAAACTAATGTCATTAATAGGAAGCTCGAATGGAGAGTTTGATCAAGAAGATTTATGCCAAGATATAGATGCTGTAAATGTATGCAGAAATTTTAAAAATACACCGATTAAAGAAGTCTTGGAAAACTATTATGAACAAGATAATTGCTTTAGAATTAACAAATTTATTGCTAATAGAAAATTAATAGGAAACCTACCAACATCAGTAAATAATGATAGTTCTGATTATGAAGTATGCAAAGCTTTAGCATATAGGTATTTGTCAAAAGAAGATCCAGAAACAGCTATATTAGTTAACTTGTTTAATTTCATAAATTATGGTATACTTGGTGCTAATAGGTGGAAAAATAATGCACCAGAAGCTTGGAAAAACAAAATAAAAAATTATATAGAATTGGAGTTATAAGATGAAGAAGTTCTTTATTATGTTTCAAATAATTATGACGTGTATAATAATACTATTTGCACCACCAATTCTTATTACAATAAAAGATAAAGAATTCAATGAATTGTTAAGGCATAAGACTACTACAGGATTTCCAGAGTCAACATTTATAATTGCTGTACTAGTAGACGAATTTTCCGGACACGATTGCAAAATATACATATTTAATGGAATAACAAATTATACACTTGAAAGAAGCAAAAATTCAGAAATTAGAACTTATATTGAACAAAATAATAACATAAAGAAGATAATAATAGGAGTGGATGTAGTTTTATTTAGCAGTATATATGTAATGAATAAAATAAATAGAAATAAAGAAGTAAACAGAAGAAAATATATTGGTAAAAAAGAATAATTATAAAGAGGGCACAAAAGCCCTCTTATAAGTTTACTTAGGATTACATCAATAGAATATAATTTAGAAAGTATAAAGGGAGTTATTTATAAATTATAAAATTCAATTAATCCATAGTAACAATCAATGCCACCCCAGTCAGCAGGTGCAACAGTAAAAGAACTAATAGGATAACTAATAATCCAATAATCAAGGTCATGAAGTATTTTATGTACTTCAAAACATTCTTAATATACTATCGTTAACACAACTACTACATGTAATAGTAATTAGGGTTATACAATTATTGTAGAATAAGATGTAGCAGAAGGTTGTAATATCATATAATTATAATAGTAATTAGATAACTTGCTTTTCTCTAACAAATCTCTAACAAATTGTAAAAAAATTCGTATTTTTACCTTTTTTAGAGTCTCAAAACTTTTAGACATTTTGTCGCTTTTTTTATTGATTTTTCAGGTGATTAGCAGATTTATTTAAGTACTAGTGGTGATTAGTAGGGAATTGTCGTATATTCCTTCTAAGCGTAGGGTCGGGGGTTCGAATCCCTCTTGTCCCACCAAAAAATAAGTAATATTCTGAAAAGGATATTGCTTTTTTTGTTTTTCATACGTCAATGGGATTCGAAAAGGAGGATTAAAAAAGCGTCCTGTGGACGGTTTTCCCGACGCGGCTCGCCGAATCCCTCTTGTCCCACCAAAAATTAAGTAATATTCTTAAAAGAATATTACTTTTTTTGTTTTTCATATTTAATTCCTATTTCAAAAATTATTTTTCCCATATCCACTTTGAATAATATTTATTAGTTGAAAAACCAACATATTCCTTCTCTTGCCCATTGCTAAACACTAGCATTCCTCCTAGTTGTTCTTCTGGTACAATATAAAAGCCTCTCTTAGCCATATACTCTTCTAAGTATTGTCCTCCACCTTTATCTGATGTATCTAATGTTTTGCTGAAACCCACTTTATTTGGAATATGTTGCACTATTGTATATTCTGTATTTGTAAATAAAATTCTTAACATTCCAAAGCAAGATGAGAATGGATTCCAAACTTCAAATTTAACTATCGAAAATACAGTAGCACAAGCTAATATTACAACACATATTATAATAGTTATAATAATTCCCCTTTTTTTCATAGCTTACCTCCCAAAAAATATCATTCTTTTTATTCTGTATACCATATAATACTATAATTTTCAATTTATTTTATATACATTTCCATTCTTCAAATGATTAACTTATAAATGCAAATATTTAAAAAACCGGTAATAAAAATGGAATTTGAACCGAGACGAATTGTAATGTTAAAACTATTATCGCAAGCAAAGAGTCTTCTGGGTCTCCGCTCATGTCTATACTCCACAATATGAAAAACAATACTGTTATGCTTATAAGACTGCAAATTAGCGCTAAATGTCTATTTTTCATTATTTTCTTTTTGTTTTCAAGCTTTCGTTTATAAGGTAGTTGAATTATATAAGTTATTATTCTAAAGCATAAAGATATAATTGCCAAGATGAATAAAGTTTTTACATACGGTACTTTTATAAACGAAATATCTATCTTTTCTATCAAACTAGAAAAAATAAATAAACTTTCGATTGGGCCTAATAGTAGTCCCCATATAATCATTAATATATCATATTTTTTATTTGTTTTATCTTCCATTTTTATTTCTCCCTCTATTAAATATATATCATAAAAAGTGCTATTTATCAATATAGCGTGCACAGTCATTTATGTCATATTTTAAACCTTTTATTACATTTCTAACAATCTTCCGGATATAACATTTCGATACTCCTCTGTACCATTATCTAATTTTTCTACTTTAAATATTCCATGCCATTCCTTTATTTGTGATAAATCCGTTGTAAGTACAATATGATTATTTCTAAAATATATATCAAGATTTTTTACTCTTCTAAAGTCAATATTTTTATCAACAGTTTCAATGTTGTATTTTTCTCTGTTATTATGAATATCTTCGTTTACTAATTCCATTAAGTCATATCCTGCATCTTTTAGTCCAAATGCAACAACATCTGTACAAACACCATACTCATCATTTGGATATCCTGTTTCATAATATTTACTTTTATATTTAGGATTTTTAGAAATATAATTTCTTACATTATTCAGTATATCTGTTTGATCATCTATTCCATCATTGTCTTTATCAATATTACTAACATAAGTTTCAATCTTAAAATCCTCATTAGTATATTGTTTATATAGAATACTGTTATATAAATATAATAGTAAAACAGTAATTGACATTATAATAATACCTATTATTATAAATACTAGCCTTTTCTTATTCATTATTTACTCCTACCACCTACTACTCAGCTTATAATTTCTCGCTAACTATTTAATTTCAAATTCAGTTGAATAAATATCAGTTTTTTTACCATTTCCCAAAAAAACAGTCTTTATAACTCTATAAGTTCCTTTTTCTAATTCTCCATAAGTGTTTTCTAGATTCAATTTTTTTGTTGTTTGGCTATTTGCCTTGATTATATAAGCTATATCATTCCAACTTGTATTTGGTAAATAGTCTAAATATTTCCATTCTCCATTTATATTTTTTTGAATTTTATACTCTTCATCATATCCTATTTCATTGTCATTATTATTTATAATTATTATTGAAATACTGGTAGGTTTTATCGTAGTACTATCAACTTTCATTATAACATTTTCTGAATCACTATTATTTTCTTCATTCGTTGATAAATTCTCTTCAAATTTCTTTTCATACGTCTTTATTTCTTCTTCAAAATCATTATAATCCATAAACCATGTTCCAATTTTTATATCATCAAATCCTGCTATTGTGTGGAAATCTATTACTTTATAACCTAAACCCAAATATTCTATTGTACCGCCATCCAATATCACTCCAGCTGGATCTTTTATACAAAAAATAGGCTTCTTCTGATTTTTTACTCTATTATAATCTACTGTAAAAAATACAATTCCTAAAACAACTATTATTCCTAAAATACCAACAACTACTTTTAAAATTTTTTTCATAAACATCACCTTTCTTTTTCCAATTTAATCTCAAAAAAAGATTCCTATTTTTCTGCCAAACCACTTATTTGTTAAGATAATTATATTATAATACAAAAGATAGATAATTTTCAAATTATTATCTATTTTCATTCATAAAATATTATATATACTATATAAGCAAACAAAAAATGTCAAAAAAATAACTCACTACAAAATTTTAAATTATTTTTAAATAGATTTAAAAATTGATAAATTAAAATTATAATAAACAATATTTCAAAAAAAATTATTTTTTGTCACATTTTCAAAAAAATAATCGTCTTAAATAATAGAGGAGGTAAAAAGTGGATGCTATATATAAAAAATATTGTAAATGCGTATATAACTTTTTGTATAAACTGACAAATGATATTGAACTATCTGAAGAATTAACTCAAGAAACATTTTATACTGCAATAAAAAAAATAAATACATTAAATAAAAAAGAAAGTATTCGTACATGGCTGTACCAAATTGCAAAAAATAAATGGAAAGATTATTTGAAGAAAAACAAAAAAGCTAATATTGATTTAGAAGAGAATACCGTAGAAAATTTAGTTGCAAATTATGATATAGAAGAGGATATGATCGCTAAAGATAACATTATCGAATTTTATAAAAAGATACATATGTTAGATATTGATACTAGAGAAATTATTTATTTGAAGATTATACGAAATTTTACTTTTAAAGAGATATCTCAAATATTAGGAAAGAATGAAGAGTGGGCTAGAACAAAATTTTACAGGGGAAAATTAAAGTTAAAGGAGAGTTTGCAAGATGAAAAATGAATGTGATGTAGTTAAAGATTTACTACCAAGTTATGCAGAAGATTTGCTAAGTGATAATACAAACCAATTTGTAAAAGAACATCTTGATTCATGCCAAGAGTGTAGAAAAGTATATGATGGTATGAAAAAAATAAATTATAATAAAGAAGATGACGAACAAATTGAAATAAACCATTTAAAAAAATATAGCAGGCATATGTTAATTTTAAAAGTAGTATTGGTTATTTTGGTTTTTATAATAATTACTTTGCCATTATTTTTTGTAATTAGATTTAATTTAAATAAAAATATTACAAGTAAGGCTATAAACAATGTTAATGAATATAAGAATGTAAACAATTATTTATTGCAAATAACTGAACATAATATTGATTTTGAAAGAAACACAGAATCGTTCCATAGCTCAAAGTATTTTTATAAGGATAATCAATATAAAAAGGAAATGCACTCTGAAACTCCAGGTGTTAATATACAAAATGCAGATAGTTTTGAATATGGAAATATTAATTCTAAGGAAAAGGTCGAAATCATAGAAACTCAAAAGGTATGCTATAATGTAAAAGCAAATTATATTTTACAAAAAAAAGATGGATTTTTGGATTTTATGATGATAGCATTACAACCTTTTAGTGAAGATTATGGAACATTGCCTAATATATGGTTTCAAGCAGGATATAACCTTAGAACAGATAAATATAACGGAAGAAAGTGCTATGTTTTGAGACTTGGTGATAAATCATCATATGGAGAAATATGGATTGATAAAGAACAAAACACATTAGTAAGAACTGTTGACGAAATTTATAATAGGTCATACAGTGAAAAGGTATATTCTATAAAGTCTGATGTTGTAACAGATGAAGATGTGACTTTGCCAGATCTTACAGGTTATACTATAAAAGATAGCGAAGACAATGTACCAAGTGAATATATAGGAATCTATGAACAATTAGGAATATAATGTATCAAAGGAGGAACAATAATTTATAAATATTGTTTAAAAAGATGATTAAAGTATTAATAGTAGATAATAATTTAAATTACGCCCAAAAAATATTAAATGAAGTATTAAGCAAAATACCTGAAATAAATGTGAAATATATAGTTACTACTGTACATGAAACAATTGAAGTGCTACGAAAAGAAGAAATAACTTTAATACTCCTTAGTTCTCAACTACAAGATGGAACAAGTTTTGATGTTATAAAACAAATAAAAGCAATGAATTTTATATCTGAGCCTGATATAATCATGATATCAGAAAATATGCATACATATGATCAATCAGTAAAAAATCAACCCATATTTGTAAAAACTCAAACAGGTAAAAATATACAAAAAACTATACAAAATTATGTATATACTAGAAAAAATGAAAATGAAAAAAAGCAAATAAAAGATAAAATAATTTCAGAGATAAAAAATATAGGCTATAATTTTAAATACATAGGAACAATATACATAATAGAATCCATCTTATATATTTATATGTCTAATAACTTAGAATTACTAGATAATCTAGAAAATAATGTTTACAAGTATGTAGCATTTAAATATCAGAAAAGTTTAAACAATATTAAAACTAATATCGTTAAAGCCACTATGAAAATCAATAGAAATAGCCAAATTGGTTTTGATTACACACCAAAATTAGTGATATCAGATGTTGTAGTAAGAATATTAAATAATAGTGTTTAAAATGAAAAAGGGACTTTTTGAAGTGAACCCAAAATGTTAGACAAAAAAGTTTAACAAGGAGGGTTCATTTTTTATGAGTAAATATTCGAGTGAATTTAAATTAGAGGTTATAAAATATTATTTAGAAAATA
>JABLTL010070240.1_pt1 | contig 40870 bp, 37 predicted proteins | sample 7160151 | NCBI WGS metagenome assembly JABLTL01 (sample SAMN14651223, study PRJNA627086) | human gut metagenome | isolation source: feces | host: Homo sapiens | reverse complement strand
CAAATAAAAGAAATTATAAACGCAGCGAAGTTTTCAGTTTTCTTTATTGATGAAACTCAAAGAATAGATATTTACGATATTGGTTCAGTTGCGGAAATTGAAAAGTATCTAGATGAATTTGAAGTATTTGGAGAAGAACGAAAAATATTAGAACTTGAATCTCAGTTTAGATGCAATGGTTCAGATGGTTATCTAGCTTGGCTTGATGATGTATTAGAAATAAGACAAACTGCAAATCATGATGGATTTGATATTGATTATGATATTCAAATAATGGACAATCCTAATGATGTTAAAAATAGAATATTTGAATTAAATAAAATAAATAATAAAGCAAGATTATTGGCAGGTTATTGTTGGAATTGGATTAAAGAAGGTAAAAATGATACGAAGGTGCATGATATAGTTATACCAGAATATAACTTTGAAATGAGTTGGAATTTAGGAAGTAGTTCAACTTGGGCAATTGATCCTGAATCTGTAAATGAAGTTGGATGTATACATACATCTCAAGGACTAGAGTTCGATTATGCAGGAGTAATAATTGGTAAAGATTTGAGATATGAAAATGGAAAAATAATTACTGATTTTACTAAAAGAGCAAGTACAGATAATTCTTTAAAATGAATTAAAAAAATGTACAAAGAAAATCCAGAAAAAGCATTAAAATTAGCTGATGAGATTATAAAAAATACATATAGAACACTAATGACAAGAGGACAGAAAGGATGTTATATTTATTGTGAAGACAATCTATTAGCTGAGTATTTAAAAAGTAGGATAAATAGATGCAACGGAATTACTTATTCAATTGATGAAGAAGAACATTATACAAACTTAGGTGTTGCAGAAGAAAGTGAAGAATATAGATATGAATAGAAAAAATATATAGATAAGGAATTCAAGTATGAAAATTAAATGTTTAATTTGTGGAGACATAATTGAATCGAAAAGTGTGCATAATTTAGTTTCTTGTAAATGTGAAAGTTGCCACATTGATGGTGGTAATGAATATTTACGTTTTGGAGGAAAAGATTTTAGTAAAATTTTAATTATTTTCGATGATGGTACAGAAGTATTAGCGATTGATGAAGAAAATTATAAAAAGAACTATGAAAAATCGGAAAATAATAAGTATAGAGAGATTGGCAATGTTTCTTCGAACAAAAGAGATAGAATAGAGGATTAATTTATAAAGTTAAAGTGCAATTTTAACATTTTAAAGTGCAAAAATTGTACTTTAAAATAAAATACAAATATAACAAAATGAAAATATCAATAAAATTTGAGAAAAAATCTCAAAAATATTGATATTTTTTTGAGATTAGCATATAATATATAAAGAAAGGGAGGATTTAAAAATGTTAATAAGATTTAGTTTTAAAAATTTCAAATCTTTTAAAAATGAAAATTGCTTGGATATGGAAGCAACATCACTAAAAGAACATGAATATAATATAGCTAAAACGGAAAATGGTGAATATTTAAAAGTATCAGCAATTTATGGCGCAAATGCTAGTGGAAAAACTAATGTGTTACAAGCATTTGGATACATGAAAAACAGAGTGTTAATAACAGACGATTCAAGAAAAAATTCTCCAGCAGAAGAAAATGTTTTTAGCTATATGATAAATAACGAGCCAATTAGCTTAGAAGTAGAAATACTAGCTAAAAATGGAAAAGTATATAAGTATGGCTTTGAAGTATTAAAAGATTATATTATATCAGAGTGGTTATTTGAAAAAGGAATAAATAAGTTTTATACAATATTTGAAAGAGAGAGTAATAATGTAATCCTAAAAGATGAAAATAAAAAACAAGAATTTTCTAATATAGATGAAAGAACTTTATTTTTAAATATTTATAGTAAAATTGATAGCAATAACAAAGATCTTAATAATGTAGTAGAATGGTTTATAAATGCTAATTATTTAGACTTAGGAAATCCTTTGTTTGAAAATAATATAAATAATAGAATATCATTAAAAATATTAAGTGATGAGAAATATAAAAACGAATTAATAAGATTTATAAAGACATTTGATTCTGGTATTGAAGGTATAAAAGTTACTCCAGATTCAGTAGAAGCCGTAAAAAATAATAATGGTGTTGTAAAGATAGAATTAATTCATAAAGGAGAAAATGGAATTATTAAGGCATTACCATTAGAGCTTGAATCAAATGGAACAAGAAAAATGTTTCATCTATTTGACTTCTTTATGGATGCATTAAAATTAGGTATGGTTTTATTTGTTGATGAATTAGATGCTAAGCTACATCCATTATTAACAAGATATATTATAAATTTATTCCATAATCCAGAAACTAATATTGGGAATGGACAGTTAATATATTCAACTCATGATACTGTTAATTTAAATAAGGATACTTTTAGAAGAGATGAAATATGGTTTGCAGAAAAAAATAAAGATGGAATTTCTACAATTTATTCATTGTCTGATTACAAAATAAATGACACAAAGGTAAGAAATGATGCAACTTACAATAAAGATTACTTGTCTGGAAGATATGGTGCAATTCCAGTATTAGAAGATTTTGATATAGTATAATGAAAAGTAAAGAATTCAAAGGGAACAAAAGAAAATCAAATTTTTTGCAAGTTGCACCAGCAAATTATTTGATTGTATGTGAAGGAAAACAAACAGAGCCTAACTATTTTAATGGATTAAGGCAAGAAATAAATAAGAAGTATGGTAATAAGGTAGATGTTTTAATTCCTAATATTGATGTAAAAGGAACAGGTATGAATACTACATCTTTAGTAAAGTATACTCAAAAGATAATAAATTATTCTCATAAAATATATGGACAAGTTTGGGTTGTATTTGACAAAGATGATTACAATGATGAGAAATTTGACTCAGCAATAAAAAATTGTGATTATAATGTAGCATGGTCTAATCCAAATTTTGAATTATGGTTATTAGCACATTTTAAGAAAGTAAGCAGATATGTTTCAAAAGAGGATGTGTTACAAGAACTAAGTAAAGAATTTCAAAGAAATGGATTAGGTGAATACGCTAAGAATGATGTAAATATATTTGATAAAGTTACTAGTGAAGGAAAGCTACATACTGCAATAAAAAATTGCAAATATATGGAAGAATTAAATAAAAATGGACAAGCTTCACAAAGAAATCCAATGACTAAAGTTTATAAAATAGTAGATGGATTGAAAGAATATCTAGAATAAATTTTACAAATGAAAAGCAAAGTATGAGAGTAATTAATAATTACAGGATTATTTTGCTTTTATATAAATATAGGTTTATATAAGGGGGCAAGAATAATGAGTGGTACATTTTTAAATTTTTTCGAGTGTAAATTAAGTAATAATATAGTAGAGGTATATACTACTGACTATAAAGATAAAGAAACATTTGAAGAATTAAGAAAAAAATATCCTGGTATATATTTTCATAGGTTTGAGGGAAATAAAATATATTATTGGAAAAAACATAGAGATAGCGTTATTCCTACAGATATTGGGGGAATTCGTATACATTTATCATTGAATGATTATCCACAAATATTTAGAATAATGTTGATAAATAGTATTGCAAACTATTTTGAAAAAAATGGAGCATTTGTAAAGAAACAAAAATATTCGAGTGCTTTTGAAATATATTCAAATAAAAATATTATGAAAAGTATTGAAGGATTAGAGGTAAAAAAAATATTAATACTAGATAGTTTTTATAGTAAAGAAAACAAAATGTTAGGAATAACGATGTCGTTTAGAACAAAGAATAGATTTATATGGAATAAGAAGCAATTGTCAGAACATGGAGTTGATACTAGAGATTTAAAAAGTGACAATGATAATGTATTTTGTAATAAAATAGCATTGAATAGATTTCTTGAAAATACAAATAGTGAAAATTTATATAAAACAACAATATGGAAAGCTAACTCATTTATAGAACAATATAAAGATATTAATGGTACATATGTTTATTTAAAACAGCATTTATCTAATATATACATAAGCGATAATATAAGAATATCAGAAATTTTCTTTAATAATTTACCATATAAAAATAATGCTTTTTCGATGGATAATTTATCAATACCAGATCATTACTATTATTCTAATAAAACTCAAAAAGGAAAATATGATAAAGCATTAAAAGAATTAAAACCTTATACATACGAAATGTTTTCGAATAAAAAAATAAAATGTGCTGTTATATGCCCTCAAAAATATGAAGGGACAGAAGAAGTTTTTTCTATAAAATTAAATAAAAAATTAGATGAAATTTTTCATCTTAAAATTGAATTTAACAAATATTATTTAAATGATACAAGTCTTGATGACTATAAAAAAGTAATTTATGATAATTTAATTGCTAATGATGAAAAAACAGATATAGTATTAGTGGTTTTAGAAGAAAAACAAAAAAAATTAAATGTAATTAATTCACCATATTACTATTGTAAGGCCAAGTTGATAGGCCAAGGAATACCTTCTCAAGAAATTTTAATTGAAAGGATAAAAGGAATTAATGATTTTATTTTAAATAATATATCCTTAAATATTTACGCTAAAATAGGCGGAACAGCATGGACAGTTGAAAAGATAGAAAAAGAAAAACAGGAATTTATAATAGGTATTTCTTCTTGCTTTGATAAATTTCAAAGAAAAATATTTGGTGTTTCACAAATATTTGAATACAATGGTAATTATATTGTTACTGATTGTACTCCATTAACATCAATTCAGGAATATGAAAAAGCTTTTGAAAATTATTTAGAAGAAACATTAAAAAAAGCTCTATTAACACAAGGTAATACTAGTAAAGAGTATAGACTTATCTTTCATATTAATAAATCTCCTAGTAATAAATATGAAATTAAGGCGATAAATAGTGTTATTAGTAAATTTAGTTATTTAAATATTAGTTATGCAATAGTACATTTAAATTACAATCATAATTTTAGATTGTTTAATAATGAAGGAAAGGACAATAATAGGAAAGGAATTTATATAAACATAGATGAAAATAAGACATTATTATCACTATCAGATAAGAGCATAAATCCACTTCTAATAGATATTGATAATCGATCTACATTTAAAGACAAAGATTATATTACTAAACAAATTTATTGGTTTTGTCATTTATCTTTTAGGAGTTTTATACCTTCGAAAAAAACTGTAACTATGCAATATCCATATTTAATATCTAAATTAACAAATGAAATAAAAAATATTGAAGGATGGGATTATGATTTATTAAAAGGAATAGGAGATAAATTATGGTTTTTATAAAAGATGAAATTAATAGATTAAGGGAAAAATTGTTAAATGATATAACAGATATAGATGTGTATCTATATAACTATATTAGGGGAAATGGAAATAATACAGATATAGTAATCCCTAATAATTTTAGAGAATTAGCAATATGTGGGTATTCTAATAAAACAATAGATGAAAAAATAATGAATAATATTCTTTCAAGACCACCTGTAAAAAATATGGATTTTAGAAGTAATATATATGAATTAATTGGGATTTTTTTGCTTAAACGAAATGATGCTAAATTAGAAAATGATTTGATAAGAAAGTATGAAAACACTTCATTAGAAAATAAATATTTGATATATAAAATTTATCCTCAAATACAAGAAAAATTAAAATATGATATTGAAGGTAATTATGACATAAAATCAATTATTATAAAAGATATATTAAATAGTAAAATGGAGTTACCACAAAAAGAAACATATACGGAAATGATTAAAGATGCTAGTAATATTAGTGATTTAATAATATTAGAAGATTTATATGAGAAAATGATAGGATTGGATATTCAATATCATGACGAACCTAAAGATATTATAATAGGAATACTAAAAGAATTTAATAACTCTATAAAAAGTGTGACTTTAAAAAGAAGAAAAGATCATGATAAATATGAGATAAAAGATGAATATGATGTTCAAGATTTATTACATGTAATTTTAAAATCCATATTTCCAAAAGTTACACCAGAAGAAAATACTCCACAGGTAGGGGGGAAGACTGAAAGAGCTGATTTTATATTTAAAGAATTTGGAATTATATTAGAAATAAAAATGATAAAAGATTCAGATAAGGACGAAAAAGAGTTTATTAAGCAAATAAAGATAGATATAGAGTCATATTATAGATATAATCCAAAATATATGATATTTTTTATTTACGATCCGCAAAATAAGACTGTTGATAGAAATCATTTTTTCGATTTACAAGGAAGAACTAAAAAAATGGATGAGACAGGTGAATATGAATTTGAAGTAATAACAATTTTAGAAAAATAAAAGAAAACGGAGGAAAGTAATGAAAAAAGTTCTTGATATGACAGAAAAAGAGGCCAAAAATTATTTTATGAAAAATTCTAGCTATTTTAGTATGAGTTTACCAGAATATTTAGATTTTACAAATTTATTAGTAGATGTAGATAAAAAAATAAATAATTTGCCATTAGCTAAATTATGGCATGATAAACCCGAAAAATATGATGATATAAACTATAGATTTCATCAAAATAAAGATGGAAAATTTGCATGGAGAATGTTTCAATTAATACATCCAGCAATATATGTTGATTTGGTAAATTTGATTACTGAAACAGAAAATTGGAAACTAATTATAAATAGATTTAAAGAATTCAAAAGTAATGAAAAGATTGTGTGTTGTAGTGATATAGTAGAGTCAAGCTCAAAGACAAAAGATCAAGGGGCATCTATAATGAATTGGTGGAATAATGTAGAACAAAAGTCGATAGAATTATCATTAAAATATAATTGGATTGGTATAACAGATATAACAGATTGTTATGGTTCAATATATACACATTCAATTGCGTGGGCACTGCATGGGATATCTACTGCAAAAATAAATCGAAAAGAAACATTAATAGGAAATGCGATTGATAAGAAAATAAGAAACATGACTTATGGACAAACTAATGGCATTCCACAAGGAAGCTCATTAATGGATTTTATAGCAGAGATAGTATTAGGATATGGAGATTTATTACTTACTGAAATTTTAGAAAAGGAAAAAATTGAGGACTATACTATTCTAAGGTATAGAGATGATTATAGGATATTTACTAAGGATGAATCAACTTTAAATAAAATTTTAAAATTATTATCTGAAAATTTATCAACTTTGAATTTTAAAATGAATACACAAAAGACAACAATATCAAATGATGTTATTTCTAAATCTATAAAACGAGATAAAATAGAAGCTTTGGATTCGAATCTTAATAGTGATATTAGTATACAAAAAAAATTACTAGTTATAAGAGAATTTGCAAATAAAAATCCCAATAGTGGAAGTTTAAAAACAATGTTAGTTGATTTTTATAAAGAGACAATAGAGAAATTAAAGAAGAAAAGAAATGACAATAAAGAAATTATTAGTATTATAGTTGATCTAATGTATAATAATCCGAACCTATACCAGATTTGTGTTATAATATTAAGTAAATTATTGTCTTTTGAAAATAAAAGTAATAAGGAATTGATAATTAAATGTATAGAAGAAAAATTTTCAAAACTACCCAACACAGATTATTTAAGCATTTGGCTACAAAGGATTACGCTTACATATAATGCAAAAAGAGAATTCAATTCAAAAATTTGTAAAATAATATATGATAGTACCGCTAAGTTATGGAATTCAAGTTGGCTTAATATAGATATAAATGAAGAGTTAATTGTAGACAAATTACTAATAAAAGAATTGACACCTGTTATTTCAAGTAAAGAATTAGATATATTTGATGATTATAATTGGTAAAAAATAGGAAATTTGAAATAAAATCCAAATTCCCTATTTTTCTATTTTTCGAAACATCTACCAATCAACTGTACTCCATCACAAAACCCATTTCTATAATACTTTTCATTCCAATAACTAATATATTCAAGAAAATTATCATCAAGAATTTCTAATTCTTTTCTAACATACTTTTTATTTTTGTCAGGTACGTTTCTTAAAATATTTTCAGCTATTTCATCAAAATAAATCCAATGTTTTTTATCCTCATCAGATTTTAAAGCAGAGATATCTTCATCTCTATAAATAAACCAATCTTTTAAAATATCATCATTAACTTCTCTTAAATTTTTCATAATAAAACCTCCAAAATAATTTTTGATTTTATAGAAGATTACTCCAAAATTTTACCAAATAAAATTGGGAAAATTTTGGGAAGAATTGCTTCCAAAAACATCCTAAAATTGCATAAATGTTCAACAAAGTAAATCTTTTATAAATGGCTAAATACCAACCAAAACATAAGTTTTCATAAATCTTCAAAAGTGCCTTTGCCGGCGCTCATAACCCGAAGGCTGCAGTTTCAAATTCTACTTCTATGAGCACATAGCAAGATAAATACCAACAATAATACTAAAACGGCCATCTCAAAAAAGACAGAAACGCAATATACATATCAAGAAAAAATAATAAAAAAATGTGACAATAGATATATAAAAAATAAAAAAATAAAAATTTTTTGAACCTTATTCTTTTTTTCTACGTCTAATAGGTAGAAAAAAGTAAAAAGGGGATGATCTTATGAAAATGAAGATAATATCAATAGTAGTAAGTAGTATAATATTTATTTCATCAAGTATAGTAGGTTATAATATTTATAAAGATACAGAAAGCCAAAAAGCAGAAAGTTTAAAAACAGAAACAGCACAAGTAAGTGCAACACAAACAGAAAATAATACAGAAGAAAAAGCAGATAAAGAAGAACTAGAAGAAAATAAGGTAGAAAACCAAGAAGAGGTTAAAGAAAATAAAGAAGAAACAAAAGACGTACAAGAAAATAAAAAAGACAATACTGAAAAAGAAACATCAAGTGGTAAAATTACAGAAAAAGTAAATAACAATGAAAAAGTAAGTGTTAGTCAAAATGAGCAAAGTAAAAATAATGAACAAAATACAAAAACTAATGTAGATAATAATGTAGTAGATAATAAACAAAATAAAGAACAAAATAAGAGTGTATCAAAGTTTACAGTATATAGATGTGGTGCAAATGTAGCAAGCAAAGATGATATGTTCTATAATGACGAATTTGGTTATCCAATAGGTATGGTTGGAAGTGAAGATATATGGATGTATTATATAGATTTTAATTTAGATAAAAAAACAGCAGAAACTGGAAACGAAGTTAATGGCAAAAAATCAGTATTAACAACAATTAAATTAACAGATTCTCAAGTAGAAAAATTAAGAAAAATATACCAAGGAAGCGGAGATTCCGAAATTCCATCTGGAATCTACTACGAAGTAAATTCAGAAGAATATGAAAAAGATTGTAGAATAGTAATAGTTACAAATAAAAGTGACATTGATTTCTTAAACGAACTTGTTAGCAAATATTGGAAAGAAAGTACTATAGTTTGCAAATAGATTATAATTAATAAAAAATATAAAATAGCACGAATCGTAGTATGACTCGTGCTATTAATTATTGTAAAAATATAATATGTTCGCTTGAAAACGACATTATAGTAATATATAATTTTTAAAAATAATGTAAATAGGAGGGGGCTAGAAAAATGTTACATGAAATGAAATTAAATGAAAATCCATTTGAAAGAATGAAAAACGGAACTAAAACAATAGAATTTAGATTAAATGATGAGAAAAGGAAAAAAATAAAAATTGGAGATAAAATTACATTTTCAAAGTTACCAGGTTTGTGTGAAAAATTAACTGTAGAAGTTTTAGAATTATATAATGCAGATACTTTTGAAAATTTATTTTTGAAATTATACAATGATTCTAAAATTGCAAAAGAAAAGGCAAAAGTAATGCATGAAATATATTCTGAAGCAAAAGAAAAAGAATTTGGAGTAATTGGAATAAAAATAAAAATAGATACAGAAGAATTAAAAGATAAAATAGAAAAGTTTAAACCTTATAATGAACAAGAAGAAGTAGAAAAAAATATAATATTAAAATATTTTGATATATTTGATGATGTACTAACAAGACAAAATGAGATTGGACATTTTACTAGTTCTTCATTTATATTAAATAAAGAAAGAACAAAAATGCTAATTATATATCATAAAATATACAATTCTTGGGGATGGACAGGCGGACATAGTGACGGAGATAGTGATCTACTCTATGTTGCTATGAAAGAAGCAAAAGAAGAAACCGGAATAAAACATGTTAAGCCAATATTAAATGATATATATTCACTTGAAATAATTAATGTTGACGGTCATGAAAAAAGAGGAAAATATGTAGGATCTCATGCACATTTAAATGTTACATATTTATTAGAAGCAGATGAAAAAGAAGAAATTCATATAAAAGAAGATGAAAATTCAGGGGTAAAATGGGTAAAAATAGAAGATATCCTAAAAGAAACATCTGAAAAATGGGTAAAAGAAAGAGTATATACTAAAATAATAGAAAAAATGAAAAAGGATAAGATTATATAAAAATATTAAAAGAAGCTAAGATAGTGTAAAAAATGATATACATTTATCTAGCTTTTTTTACAATTACTAAATAAAAATTTTTGTAAAGTAAATTTCAAATTTATTTTATGAAAGATTAAAACAAAGTATTTTAAGTTAAACTAACAAATATTTTGCTATTAAACTATTGAAAAAACAAGAATATATATGATAAAATAGCAACCAATACAATATAATTATATTGTATCTATTATTAATACCTAAATTAAGAGGTGAAAGTTATGATTAAATTTACAAAAATGCATGGGCTAGGGAACGATTATGTTTATATTGATTGCACTGAGGAGCAAAAAATAAAAAATATATCATCCTTAGCTCAATTTATTAGTAACAGACATTTTGGAGTTGGATCAGATGGATTAATATTAATTTGTAAAAGTGATATTGCAGATTTCAAAATGCGTATGTTTAACTATGATGGAACAGAAGCCGAGATGTGCGGAAATGGAATTAGATGTGTAGGAAAGTTTGTATATGATAAAGGCTTAACTAAAAAAGATAACATTACTGTAGAAACTTTGGCTGGAATTAAAAAACTAAAATTTAATATTAAATAAGGAAATGTGGAAACTGTTGAAGTGGATATGGGAGAACCTATACTAGAACCATATAAAATTCCTGTTATATCAGAAGAAGCAATAGTTAAAAATTTAAAAATTAAAGCACGTGAAATTTAATTTAAGTTTACATGTGTATCTATGGGAAATCCACATGCAATAACAATAGTAGATAATACGAAAGACTTCAACATAGAAAAATATGGTCCGGTGTTAGAAAAAGATGAACACTTTCCAAGAAGAGCAAATATTGAGTTTATAGAATTAGTAGATAAAAATAATATAAAAATGAGAGTATGGGAAAGAGGAGCAGGAGAAACTCTAGCTTGTGGAACAGGAGCTTGTGCGTCTGTTGTTGCTTGTGCTTTAAATGGATATATAGAAAATGAAGCAAACGTAGAATTACTAGGTGGAACTTTAAAAATAAGATGGGACAAAGAAAACAACCATATATATATGACAGGTCCAGCAACTACAGTATTCGAAGGTGAAATAGACTATAAAGAAGATTAATATATAGCAAAAAATCATGTAATATAATTAAGAATGACTAAATTTGTTATATATGCTAAAAGAAAGGAAGTAAAAATTATGATAAATATAAATGAAAACTTTTTGAAATTGCAAGATAGCTATCTTTTTTCTACAATTGCAAAAAAAGTAGCAGAGTTTCAAAAAAATAACCCAGATAAAAAAATAATAAAGTTAGGTATTGGAGATGTGACTTTACCACTAGCAAAAAAAGTAGTAGATGCAATGAAAAAAGCATCAGACGATTTGGCTAAAAAAGAAACTTTTATGGGATATGGACCAGAACAAGGATATGATTTTTTAATAGAAAAAATAGTAAAAGAAGATTATGAAAAAAGAGGAATAAAAATAGAAAAAGATGAGATTTTTGTATCAGATGGAGCAAAATGTGATACTGGAAATATTGTAGACTTGTTTGATGCGGATAATAAAGTAGCAATAACAGATCCTGTGTATCCTGTTTATTTAGATACTAATATTATGTCTGGAAGAGCTGGCAAATACGATGAAAAAACAGGAAAATATGAAAATATAATATATATGCCATGTAATAAAGAAAATAATTTTGAACCAAGTTTTCCAGAAGAAGTACCAGATATGATTTATTTATGTTTTCCAAACAATCCAACAGGAACAGTTCTTACAAAAAATCAACTAGCAAAATGGGTAGAATATGCAAAGAAAAATAAATCAATAATCTTATTTGATGGGGCATATGAAGCTTTTATTACAGAGAAAAATGTTCCACATAGTATTTACGAAATTGAAGGTGCAAAAGAAGTAGCAATAGAATTTAGAAGCTTTTCAAAAACAGCTGGATTTACAGGAGTTAGATGCGGTTATACAGTAATTCCAAAGGAAGTTAAAGGATATACAAAAGATGGTAAAGAAATAATGCTAAATAGATTATGGAACAGAAGACAATGCACAAAATTTAATGGTGCATCTTATGTAACACAAAGAGGAGCAGAAGCAATTTATACAGAAGAAGGAAAAAAAGAAATAAGAGAAAATATTGAATATTATAGAGAAAATGCAAAAATTATTAGAGAAGGACTTACTGAAGCTGGTTTTACAGTATATGGTGGTGTAAATGCTCCATACATATGGTTAAAGTTACCAGATGAAATTAAATCTTGGGATTTCTTTGATAAATTACTAAATGAAGTGGCAGTAGTAGGAACACCTGGTGTTGGATTTGGACCAAGCGGTGAAGGTTACTTTAGATTAACAGCTTTTGGAAGTAGAGAAAATACTATAGAAGCAATAGAAAGAATAAAAAACAATTTTAAAATATAAAAGTAGTGCATAAAAATATAAAAAAGATTTGCTGATAGCAATAGTATTATAAAAGCATAAATAAAAATATAAAAATTATCTAATTGTATAAATAAATATTAAAAAATGTTTGAATAAGAATAAAAAATAAAAAACAGTTACGTACAAATAAAGAATCTATTCAAAAAGCTTGCATTTACTAGAAAAATATGCTAAAATAAGTATGTTGCAAAAAGCAAAAGTTTAAAAATGACCTTATACTTAGTTTTAGAAGAAACACACCACTATAACTCAGTTTAAGGCAAAAAAATATCAGGAGGTGCAAAAAATGACAAAGGAAAGAAAACAAGAAATTATCAACACTTATAAAAGAGATGAAAAAGATACTGGGTCTCCAGAAGTTCAAATCGCTCTTTTAACAGAAAGAATTAATGAATTAACAGAACATTTAAAAGTTCACAAAAAAGATAATCATTCTAGAAGAGGACTTTTAAAAATGGTTGGTTCAAGAAGAAATTTACTTAACTACTTAGGTAAAAAAGATGTTCAAAGATATAGAGACATTGTTGAAAAATTAGGATTAAGAAAATAAAAAAACAATAGGACGTTTTTGACTTTAAGCAAAAGCGTCCATTTTTTCTAAGTCGTGTTAAAAAAATATTTATATAATGTAGAAAAAAATAAAAAAATACAAATATAAAATGTTAATATTTATAAACTAAGTATATTTACTATAAATTGAAAAGTATACTTTAAAGTATTTAAATATAAATAAAAAATTAGAATAAAAGGCAAATATTAAAATTCTTAAGAAAAAATTACTAAAAATAAATTACTAAAAATAGTAGAAAATATAAATAAGTATCTAATACTAAAAATTAGTATGTAGCTTGGATGAAGTTTTTTTAAAATAAAAATAGTACAGAAAATAAAAATTAATAAAAACTTAAGTAAAAATATAAAATCAAAAATGAAAAAAGCTTAAGTTTAGCAAAAATAAACAAAAACTAAATAAAAGTAAAAAATGAAAAACAAAAAATTTCATCGAGGTTACCGCTAATTTCTAGTATAAAAATAAATATAATAAAAAAGGAGAGATTTTATGTTTAAAACTTATAGTACAAAATTAGCAGGAAGAGATTTAACTATTGAGTCTGGAAAAATTGCAGGATTAGCAAACGGAAGTGTAGTAGTAAGATATGGAGATACTGTTGTTATGGTAAATGTAACAGCATCAAAAGAGCCAAGAGACGGAATAGATTTTTTCCCACTTTCAGTAGATTATGAAGAAAAGTTATATGCAGTTGGTAAAATACCAGGAAGTTTTCAAAAAAGAGAAGGAAAACCAGCAGATAAAGCAATTTTAACATCAAGAGCAATAGATAGACCACTAAGACCATTATTCCCAAAAGATTTTAGAAATGATGTATGTGTTGTTGCAACAGTTTTATCTGTAGAACAAGACAACTCACCAGAAGTTTGTAGTATGATTGGTGCATCTTGTGCACTTTCAATTTCAGATATTCCATTTGGAGGACCAACAGCAGCTGTAAATGTAGGATATGTAGATGGAGAAATTATAATAAATCCAACAGCAGAGCAAAGAGAAAAAAGTAGATTAACATTGACTGTTGCTGCAACTAAAGAAAAAATAACAATGATAGAAGCAGGTGCTGATGAAATACCAAATGATATAATGTTAGAAGCAATAAAAAAGGCACATGAAGAAATAAAAAATATATGTGATTTTATCTCTAATATTAAAGCTGAAATTGGTAAACCAAAATTTGAATACAAATCTTTTGCAGTAGATAAAGAAGTATATGAAGAAATCGAAAAAAACTTCAAAGATAGAATGTATAAAGATGTACAAGCTATAGATAAAGAAGTAAGAGATGAAAATATAGCTAAAATTACAGAAGATATATTGGCATATTTTGTAGAAAAATATGGAGAAGAAGAAACAGAAAATAAAAAACAAGATATAGCAGATAGTATTCATGATTTAGAAAAAAAATGTGTAAGAGAAATGATATTAGAAGAACATAAAAGACCTGATGGTAGAGGACTTACAGATTTAAGACCACTTTCTTGTGAAGTTGGAGTATTGCCAAGAGTACATGGAAGTGCAATATTTACAAGAGGTCAAACACAAGTATTATCAGTTGCAACACTTGGAATGAAGAGTGAAGAACAAATGTTAGATGGTATTGATGAAGAAGAAAGCAAAAGATATATGCATCAATATAACTTCCCAGCATATAGTGTAGGAGAAGCAAGACCTTCAAGAGGACCAGGAAGAAGAGAAATAGGACATGGGGCATTAGCTGAAAAAGCACTAGTTCCAGTAATTCCTTCAGAAGAAGAGTTCCCATATGCAATAAGAGTAGTATCAGAAGTTTTATCATCAAATGGTTCAACATCACAAGCAAGTATATGTGGTAGTACACTTGCATTAATGGATGCAGGTGTTCCAATAAAAAAACCAGTAGCAGGAATTTCAACAGGATTAGTAACAGATAAAGAAAATCCAGATAGATATGTAATGCTTACAGATATACAAGGTATTGAAGATTTCTTTGGAGATATGGACTTTAAAGTTGGTGGAACAAAAGATGGAATAACAGCAATACAAGTTGACATTAAAACAGATGGTTTAACATATGATATAATAAAAGAAGCTTTTGAAAGAACAAAAATAGCAAGAGATTATATATTAGATGAAATTATGTTAAAACAAATTGACAAACCAAGAAAAGAAATATCAAAATATGCACCAAGAATTTTAACTACAAAAATTAGTGTAGATAAAATAAGAGACGTAATAGGACCTGGTGGAAAAATGATAAACAAAATAATAGCAGAAACAGGTGTTAAAATAGATATAGAAGAAAATGGTGATGTTTGCATATATTCTGTAGATGGACAAAATGGAGAAAAAGCATTAAAAATGATTAAAGATATAGCAAGAGAGATTGAAGTTGGTGGAATATATGATGGAAAAGTTACAAGAATAATGAATTTTGGAGCTTTTGTAGATTTAGGAACAGGAAAAGAAGGATTACTTCATATTTCTAAAATATCTAGTAAGAGAGTGGAAAAAGTAGAAGATGTATTAGCTATAGGAGACGAAGTAACTGTAAAAGTTATAGAAATAGACAATCAAGGAAGAATAAATTTAAGCATGAAGGATTTAGAATCAAAACCAGAAGAAAAAGAAGAAAAAACAGAAAATTAGTCGAAAAAAAGTTGCAAAATTAAAATTAAATAGTATAATAATATATGAAATATATTTAATAATATAAAAATATTATTAAAGAGGAGAGAAAAAATGGAATATTTATATATGTTACAACAAGCTTTAGTTTGGATAATTACTATTTATTGGCTATATCAATTAATGGTAAGTATATGTTCATTAGTAAAGCTAAAAGATAAACCTATTATAGAGGAAAAAAACAATAAGTTTATGGCTATTATACCAGCCCATAATGAAGAAATTGTTGTAGGAAACTTAATAGCAAGTTTACAAAAACAAAATTATCCTAAAGATTTGTATGATATATATGTTATTGCAGATAACTGTACAGATAATACAGCAGAAGTTGCAAGAAAAGCAGGAGCAATAGTATATGAAAGATTTGATGAAGAACATAAAACAAAAGGATATGCACTAGATTGGTTTCTAAAACAAAAAATAGAAGAAAATGCACCATATGATGCTTTCTGTATATTTGATGCAGACAATATTGTTGATGTAGATTTTTTGAAAAATATGAATAAAAAATTATGCCAAGGTGAGGAAGTTGTTCAAGGCTACAGAGATATAAAAAATCCAACAGATAGTTGGGTATCAGCAGGTTATGCAATATTTTATTGGACAATGAATAGATTTTATCACTTAGCAAGATATAATTTGGGATTATCACCATTAATTAATGGTACTGGTTTTATGGTAAAATTTGATTTAGTAAAACCTACAAATGGATTTGATACAGTAACATTAACAGAAGATATAGAGTTTTCTTTAAAAACAATAATTTCTGGTAAAAAATTAGGTTGGGCAACAGATGCAATAGTATATGATGAACAACCAGTAGGATTTAAACAAAGTTGGTCACAAAGATCTAGATGGACAGTTGGTCATATTCAATGCTTAAAAGAATATACAAAACCACTTGCAGCAGCAGTAAAAGAACATAAAACATTAATGAACTTTGATGGGCTATTATATATGTTAGGTAGTATACCAATGTTTGTTTTAACAATTGTATTATTATTACTAAATTTTGTTATGTATTTTGGAAACGGAATGACAACAACAGATTTAATAATTAACTGTTTAAGATATTTATTACCAACATTCTTATTACCAATATTTACAGCAATTATCATTATGATATTAGATAAAAAACCAATAAAACCAATGCTTAAAGGTTTGGCATTATATCCATTATTCTTAGGATCTTGGTTACTAATTAATTTTAAATGCTTGTTTAAAAGAGAAACTAAATGGGAAAAAATTAACCATGTTAGAGATATAAAAATAAATGAAGTTTCATAAAAACAAATAATATTAAAAATAGAATGTATTCTTATAAAAATACATTCTATTTTTGTATTACTATTTTTTATAAAGAAATATGGAAAAACTTTTTTTGTAGTGTTATAATATTAAAAAATATGGCAAAATGTTGAAATAAGGAGAGAAAAAATGCAAACAAATAACAATTTAATAGCAAAAAATAAGAAATTGAAAATTATACATATAATAATTTTAGTAATAGGAGCTATTTTTATGATAGGTTCAGGATTACATACAAATATATGGTTTGATGAAACATACACAGTGGGATTAGTAAATCATAGTTTCGTAGATATAGCAAAGATTGGAGCAGCAGATGTACATCCACTTTTTTATTATATGTTTGCTAAATTTTTTACATTATTTACAGGAAATAGTATAATTTCACTTAGAATGTTTTCGGTAATTGGAATGATTTGTTTAAGCCTTTTAGGGTATACACATATTAGAAAAGATTTTGGAGAAAAAACAGGAATAATATATTCTTTTTTAATAATGTTTCTACCAGTAACATTATTATATAGTAGTGAAATTAGAATGTATTCGTGGGCAGCAGTACTTGTAACATTAACAGGAATATATGCTTATAGAATAATAAGGAAAGAAAGTAATATAAAAAATTGGATATTATTTGGTTTATTTAGTTTACTTAGTGCATATACACATTATTTTGCAATGATGGCAATAGGAATTATAAATATAATGTTATTTGCATATACAATAAAAAACAAGAAATATATTAAAGAATTTTTAATTACAGGAATAAGTCAAATAGTATTATTCATTCCACGGATTGATAGTATTTTTAAAGCAAGCATTTAGAGTATCTGGTGGATTTTGGATAAAAGTAAAATATCCAGATGTAATACTTGATATATTAAGTTTTAATTTTACAGGAATGATAGAATCTAAAATAATAAAAGCAATTATATTTATAGTAGCAAGTTTACTTATTGTTTATATAGCAATAAATATAATTAAGAATAAAAAGAAAGATAAAAATATAAGTGTATGCATATGGGCAATAAGTATATACTTTGGTGTAATAATTTTATCATTATTATTGTCTTTTGTAACAGATATATTTACAACAAGATATACACTTCCTATGATAGGGTTACTTGTTTTTGCGATAAGTTATGTATGTTCACTAGAAAATAAAAAATGGGTGTTAATTAGTTTTATGTCGATTATAGTCATTTTATTTGGCATAAGTACATATAATGTTTATTTAGAAAATTATGATAATAGTAATAAAAAATTAGAAGATGAAATTAATAATGTAGTGCAAGAAGGAGACATATTTATATATAGAGAAATAGGAGCAGGTTCTGTTGTGGCAATAAAGTATCCAAATAATAAACAATATTATTATAATGCATATCATTGGACAGTAGAAGAAGCATATAAAGCATATGCACCACAAATGGAAACAGTAGAAGATTTGTCTGTTCTAGATAATATAAAAGGAAGAATTATAGTAATAGATGATGGAAGTACAGCTCTTTATGATGAATTAAAAGAAAAAGAAAACATCGAAACAATAAAAAAACCAGAAAAAATAAACATGAAATATAAAAATCTTAACTATACTATTTCTATATTAAATAAAATTAATTAAGGAGAAAAATAATGATTTATAATATGAATAATATTAAAGTATATGCTTTTGTTGGACCATCAGGAACAGGAAAGAGCTATAGAGCACAATTGGTTGCAAGTGAAAATGAAATAAATTATATTATAGATGATGGATTATTAATTAAAGATAATGCAGTGATTGCTGGTAGTTCAGCCAAAAAAGCACAAACAAAAATAGAAACGGTAAAACATGCTTTATTTATAACAGAAAAAGAAAGAGATGAAATAAGAAAAGCAATAAAAAAGTATAAGCCAGAAGGTATATTAATTTTAGGAACTTCAGATGGAATGGTTGATAAAATAGCTGAAAATTTAGGACTTCCTAAAATATCAAAAACTATATACATAAAAGATGTTGCAACTGAAGAAGAAATAGAAAAAGCAAGAAGAATACGTGTAACAGAAGGAAAACATGTAATACCAGTTCCAACATTTGAAATAAAAAAAGATTTTTCTGGATATATGTTAGATCCACTTCAAATATTTAAGTCAAAAGGAAAAGGTAATATGCCATATATTGCAGAAAAGTCTATAATAAGACCTACATTTAGTTATCTTGGAAATTTTACTATATCAGATAGTGTTTTTAGACAAATTATTGAATATATAGCAATAAAAAATAATGCTATTTTTAAAATATCAAAAATAAGAGTACAAAAATCTGAAGCAGGACCATACATCTATATGGAAGTAATATTAAATTATGGATTTAATGTAATAAAAGAAATAAGAGATTTTAAAATAAAATGTAAAAAAGAAATAGAAAGATTAACAACAATGAATGTACAAAGAATAGATGTTTTAGCAAAAGGAATTAATGTACAAAATGATATAAGAAATAAATAGATTAGGAGGAAATTATGGCTTTTATAGTAGCTCTAGATGGACCAGCCGGAAGCGGAAAAGGAACAGTAACAAAAATTTTAGCAAAAAAACTAGGTTTAGTTAATATTGATACAGGAGCAATGTATAGATGTGTTGCTTTAGAAATGCTAAATAAAAATATAGAATTAAATGATTTAGAAAAAATTAAAGATTTATTAAATAGTATAAATATAAAATTAGAAGAAAATAAAAATAAACAAGTAGTATTATTAAATGGGCAAGATGTAAGTGATGAAATAAGAAGTAATAAAGTTACAAAAGTGGTATCACAAGTATCTAGTATAAAGGAAATAAGAGAAAAACTTGTAGAAATGCAAAGAGAAATGGCTAAAACTAAAGATATAATAATGGAAGGTAGAGATATAACAACAGTAGTTTTTCCAAATGCAGATGTAAAAATATATTTAGATGCAGATCTAGAAGAAAGAGCCAAGAGAAGGTTTGAACAAAACAAAAAGAAAAATATAGAATCAACATATGAGCAAGTTTTAAACGATATGAAAGCAAGAGATGAAAATGATAAAAATAAAGAATTTGGTGCATTAAAAATAGCCAAAGATGCAATTGTTATAGATTCTAGTAAAAAATCAATAAACGAAGTTGTTTCAGAAATAAGCAAAATTGTAAAAAAGAAGAAAAAAGAAATATTTTTAGAAGAAAGAGCATATAAAGAAAGACCTGATTCAAAATTAAAGATGTTTGAAAGAAAAGCATTAATAAATATAACACATTTTGTATATAGAGTTCTTTTTAGAATAGAGAATATAGGAGAAAAAAATATTCCAGAAGATGGAGAAAGTTATATTGTTTGTGCAAACCATTTAAATTATTTAGATGCAATAGCTGTTATAACATCATCTAATAGATTTGTTAGATTTATGTGTAAAAGTAGTATGTTCAAAAATGCATTATTCACATGGGTATTACATATAGGAGATACAATTCCTGTAAACAGAGAAAAAAATGACATTGATGCAATGAAAAGATCTATAAAGGCTCTAAAAAGTGGAGAAATATTAGGGATATTTCCAGAAGGAACAAGAAAAGGAATGGAAAAAAATCTATCTGCAAAAAATGGTGCAGCATTTATGGCTTTAAGAACAAAAACTAAAGTCATTCCGATAGGAATACAAGGATCATTTAAACCATTTACTAAAGTATATTTAAATTATGGCAAACCTTTAGACTTTAGTGAATATTATGGGAAAGAAAAAGATAAGGAAGTGCTAAATAAAGTTACAAAAGAAATAATGGATAACATAATCAAGTTGACAAATGAAAAAAAGTAATATATAATTATAAACTGTTAAGGTGTATTATTATAAAAACTTTTAATATAATACAAAAATATGATTTTATTCTTATAATTTGTAAAATTATAAGAATAAAAAAATGCTAAAATGGGGTTTTAGATTATGGAAAAATATGAAGATAATATAAGTTTTGAAGAATTTATTAGCCAGTCTTTAAAAGACATTAAAGAAGGAAAGACTGTAACAGGAAAAATTATTAATATAAGTTCAAATGGAGAAATCTTTGTAGATATTGGCTATAAAGCTGATGGAATAATCTCAAAAGATGAGTATTCATATGACGAAAATGCAAATCCTTTAGATGAATTTAAACAAGGAGATAGAATAACAGCAGAAGTACTAAAATTAAATGATGGGCTAGGAAATGTTGTTTTATCATATAAAAGATCTAAACTAAAACTAGCTAAAAAAGAGTTTGAAAGTAAAGTAAACCATAAATGTATATTTAAAGAAAAAGTAACAGAAGTAAACGAAAATGGATTTATTGTTAATTATAAAGGAATTCGTATATTTATTCCTTTATCTTTATCAGGAATGCTAAGAACTGAAAATATACAAGATTATTTAAATAGAGAAGTTAGATTTAGAGTAATAGAATATAACGAAAAAAACAGAAAAATAATAGGTTCTATTAAAGATGTAGTAGAAGAAGAAAAAGAAGCTAAATTAAAAGAATTTTGGGATAATGTAGAAGAAGGAAAAGTATATAAAGGAACAGTTACAAGTATAAGTACATATGGTGCATTTGTAGATGTTGGCGGTGTTCAAGGACTTTTACATATTTCAGAAATGGCTTGGGGAAGAAATCAAAAACCAGAAGATATATTAAAGGTAAATGAACAAATAGAAGTAAGAATAAAACAAGCAGATAAAGAAAATAGAAGACTTATGCTTATATATGAAAAAAAAGGACCAAATCCTTGGAATAAAATAGATGAAAAATATCATATTGGTGATATTGTAACTGTAAAAGTAGTTAAAATAATGCCTTTTGGAGCCTTTGTACAATTAGAAAAAGGAATAGAAGGATTAGTACATATTTCACAAATATGTGAGAAAAAAATAGCAAGACCAGATGATGTTTTAAAAGTTGGGGATAAGGTAAATGCTAAAATAATAGAGTTAGATAAAGAAACAAGAAAAATAGAACTATCTATAAGAGAGCTAGAAGGAACTAGCAACGAATATAAAGAATCTTTATAATTTAATTTGAAAGTAGGAGTAAAAAATGAATAATAAAAATATAAGAAACATAGCAATAATAGCCCATGTTGACCATGGAAAAACTACACTTGTAGATGCGCTTTTAAGACAAAGCCATATATTTAGAGAAAATGAACAAGTAGCAGAAAGAGTAATGGACTCTGGAGATATAGAAAAAGAAAGAGGAATTACAATTCTATCTAAAAATACATCTGTAATGTATAATGGAGTAAAAATTAATATAGTAGATACTCCAGGACACGCAGACTTTGGAGGAGAAGTAGAACGTGTATTAAAAACAGTTGATGGTGTTTTATTATTAGTAGATGCTTTTGAAGGTCCAATGCCACAAACAAGAGAAGTGTTAAAAAAATCTTTAGCATTAAATTTAAAACCAATAGTAGTTATAAATAAAATTGATAGACCAGGAGCAAATCCATTAAAAGTTGTAGATCAAGTATTAGAACTATTTATAGAATTAGATGCAAATGATGAACAACTAGATTTCCCTGTTATATATGCATCTGCTAAAAATGGTATCGCAAAAATGCACTTAGAAGATGAAACAGATAATGTTCACTGTATATTTGATACAATTATAGAACAAATCGATCCACCATCATGTGATATGGATGGAGATATGCAAATGCTTGTATCTAACATAGATTATGATGAATATTTAGGAAGAATAGCAGTTGGTAGGGTAGAAAGAGGAAAAATAAAAGCCGGAATGCCAATAGTTATATGTAAACAAGATAAAAATGTACAAGGAAAAATAGCTAAATTATTCACATATATGGGACTAAAAAGAACAGAAGTAGAAGAAGCAGATGCTGGTGATATAGTTGCTTTATCTGGTATAGCAGATATAAATATAGGGGATACAATTTGTGATATAAATAATCCAGAAAAAATACCTTTTGTTGATATAGATGAACCAACAGTATCTATGACTTTTAGTGTTAACAATGGACCTTTAGCAGGTAAAGAAGGAGAATTTGTTACATCAAGACATATTCGTGATAGATTAATGAAAGAATTAGAAAGAAATGTAAGTCTTAGAGTTAAAGAAACAGATTCTGCAGATAGTTTTGAAGTTTGTGGACGTGGAGAATTACATTTATCTGTATTAATTGAGACAATGAGAAGAGAAGGTTTTGAATTAATAGTTTCTAGACCAAAAGTTATATTTAAAGAAATAGATGGTGTTAAATGTGAACCAATAGAAAGACTTGTTGTTAATGTACCAGATGATGCAATAGGAACAGTTATAGAAAAATTAGGAAGACGTAAAGCCGAAATGGTTAATATGGAACCAGCAGAGCTTGGCCATACAAAAGTAGAATTTAAAATTCCTGCAAGAGGATTAATTGGATATAGAACAGAATTCTTGACAGACACAAAAGGTAGTGGAACAATGAACAGTATATTTGAATGCTATGAACCATATAAAGGAGAAATATCTTCAAGAACAAGAGGTGTATTAGTTGCATTTGAAGCTGGAACATCAGTTACTTATGGTTTATATAATGCACAAGAAAGAGGAGAATTATTAATTGGTCCTGGTGTAGAAGTATATGAAGGAATGATTGTTGGTATTAATTCAAGAAATGAAGATATAGCAATAAATGTATGTAAAGAAAAACATTTAACAAATACAAGAGCTTCAGGTTCTGATGATGCACTTCGTTTAGTACCACCACTACAAATGTCATTAGAAAAAGCTATAGAATTTATAGCAGAAGATGAACTTGTAGAAATTACTCCTAAAAATATAAGATTAAGAAAGAAAACTCTAGATACAAAAACAAGAGAAAGAGAAGCAAGAAGAGGATAATTTATAAAAAATGAGCTTTTACATTATAAAAAGCTCATTTTTGCTAAGTTTTAATATTATGCAAGTTTAAAGTAGAAATATGTAATTTGTAAAAAATATTAAGAGATAAGTAAAAGAATAAAAGACTTTAGATATAAGCAAAAAGTATAATAAAAATAAATTTATATGAAAAAGACTGAAAAATTGATTATTTTAATTTTTTTATAAAATGGGAGAAATGAAGTTATATGAATAAAGAAGAATTATTAAAAATAAAAGAAAAAGCCTTAGAAGAACATATTCCTATAATAATGGATGACACATTAGAAGTAATAAGTAAAATTTTAAAAGAAAAAAAGCCAGAAAAAATTTTGGAAATAGGAACAGCAGTAGGATATTCTGCAATATGTTTTTCAGAATATATAAAAGAAAATGGTAAGATAGATACAATAGAAAGGGATTTAGAAAGAGTAAAAGAAGCTAAGGAAAATATAAAAAAGGCAGAAGTAGAAGGAAAAATACATATATATGAAGGTGATGCTGTAGAAATTTTACCTACATTAAATGAAAAATACGATGTAGTTTTTATAGATGCAGCAAAAGGAAAATACCCATTCTTTTTAAATGAAGCAATGAGAATGTTAAATGAAAATGGGATGATTTTTGCAGATAATATTTTATATAAGGGATATGTTATGAGCGATTATAATAAACATAAACAAAGAACTGCTGTTAGAAATTTAAGAGAATATATAAAAGAAACAACCGAAAATCCAATGCTTGATACAGAAATATTAGAAGTGGGCGATGGACTTGCGATAAGTAAATTAAAAAAATAAATTAAAAAAGACAAGTCAAAAAGAAAAATCTTTTTTTCTTGTCTTTTACAATATATATCTTATACAAGATAAAAATGTATCAACAGTGAATAGACATAATAAAAGTCTTAGTAGGGTTATTTGAAAGGAATAGGGAACTTTATCTAAAACAATATCTACTTTTCTTTTTAAAAATGGATAAATATGGTTAATAAATAAAATAGCAATAATTCCCCAAGCAAAGGAATAAAAAATACTTATTCTTCCGTTTAAATTAAAAAAATCATTTGTATAATCCCACCAATGAGCTGCAAATAAAGCATCTAATATAAAACTAACAAGATATTCAAAAATTGAAAAAACAATAGCTGAATAGATAAATAGTTTTATTGAATTATCTTTATATTTTGTTAAAAATGTAATTAACATTATTGCTCCATAACCATATATAGGGCAAATTGGACCATATAAAAAACCTCTTTTGGTGAAATGACCTAATTCATATATACTGTATAAACTTTCTAGTATCCAACCAAGAAAAGCAAAAATAAAAAAATATAATATAAGATAATATATTTTAGATAATTTGTTGTCATGTACTACTTTATATTTTTCTAATTGTGACTCCATAACATCCTCCCATAAATTAAAACTATAATAACAAACAATTATGAAAAAGTAAATAATTTGTAGAAATAAATTGAAACATATGATATAATCACATTATTAATAATAGCGGATAATTAATAAATTATGATAAAATAAATAAAAATAAAAGTAAAGAAAGAGGATTGAATATGAAAAAACCAGAATTATTAGCACCAGCAGGTTCTTTTGAAAAAGCTAAAACAGCATTTTTATATGGAGCAGATGCAGTGTATGCAGGAACATCATCATTGTCATTAAGAACAAGAGCAGAAATGAAAGATGAAGATTTAGCAAAGACAATAGAATATGCACATGAAATAGGCAAAAAAGTATATACAGCAATAAACATATATGCTTGGGATGAAAATTATGATGAAATAAAAAAACAAGCGAGAATGTTAGAAAAGTTAAATGTAGATGGAATAATTGTTGCAGATGGAGGAATTGTAGATTTATTAAAAGAAGAAGCACCATCTATTCCAATACATATAAGCACACAAGCTAATATTGTTAGTTATCACACAGCAAACTTTTGGCATAAAAATGGAGCTAAAAGGGTTATTTTAGGAAGAGAATTAAATAAAAAACAAATAAAAGAAATTGTAAGCAATACACCTATGGGATTAGAAACAGAGATTTTTATACATGGGGCTATTTGTTTTGGTTATTCAGGAAGATGTTTTTTAAGTGATTTCTTAGCAGGAAGAAGCGCTAATTTAGGAGACTGTGCACAAAGTTGTAGATGGGCATATAATTTATATGCAGAAGAAAAAAATAATCCAGGTAATTTAATGCCAGTAGAAGATGACGATAAAGGAACGTATATTTTTTCATCAAAAGATTTATGCTTAATAAAAGAAATACCAGAAATTATAGATATGGGAGTAGATAGTTTAAAAATAGAAGGAAGATTAAAAACAGAGTATTATCTTGCTGTTGTAGTAAATACATATAGAAATGCAATAGATGATTATATGAAAAATCCTAGCGGGTATGATTATAAAAAATATTTAGCAGAATTAGAAAAAACAAAAACAAGAGGATTAACAACTTTTTATTTTAATGATAGAAACAATAAAGATATTCAAGAATATGAAGGAAAACAATATAATGCAAATTATGAGTTTGGTGGAAAGGTTTTAAAGGCTGATAAAGAGAAATCTTTAATAGAAATAAAAAACAGATTACAAGTGGGAGATTATCTAGAAATTATAATTCCAAACGAAATAAATACAATAGATTTTAGAATTAATGATTTATGGGATAGTGATACAGACGAAAAAATAGAATTTGTAAATCCAGGAAAACTTGGACAAACAGTAAAAATGAAATTGCCAATAGATGTAAAGCCCGGATGGATTTTAAGAAGAAGAAAATAAAAAGTAAAAAAGATTGAAGATTATATAAAAATAATCATCAATCTTTTTTTAAACTTTTACTTTCTAATTTAAAAGATAAATACATGCAAATAAAAAATAATAAAATAGAACTAACTCCAGTAAAATCTAGGCTAATACCAGGATATAAAATAAAAATAGAACCAATTACAAATCCGATAATAGAAAAAAATGTTGGTATATAAAAAAAGTTTAGCAAGTATTGAATAACTTTTAACCATAATATACATCCAATAATTAATCCAATTCCCATAGGAATTAAAACAGATAAATTAAAAAAAGAAACAGATTCTAAATAAATAGGATATATTCCTAAAAGCATTAATATAACTGTGCTACTTACGCCAGGAACCACTACTCCAATAGACATTAAAAAACCACATAAAGCAAGATAAAAATAAGAATAAGTTAGTTGATTATTAGTGCAAAACGAAAAAGCGGATTCATATTTTAATAAAACTAATGTAAGAAAAAGTGTAGCCAAAGAGTAAATTAAGTAGTGTAATTTAAAACTATTCTTACTTGCAAGTTTAAAAATAGATGGGAGAGTTCCAATAATTAAACCTATAAAACTAAAATTTGCTTGTATAGGAAATTTTGAAAATAAAAAATTTAAACTATTAGCAAAAAGTAAAACTCCTATAATGCCTCCAATAAAAATTGGAAGTAAAAATTTGAAATTTTTTTTGAAATCTGTAAAAATTCCGTAAAATACTATTTACTAAATTTTCATATATACCAAAAACAACACATAAAACACCACTACTAATACCGAGGAAGTATTGCTCCAGCGCCTAAAAAAATACCTTTTATGCAATTAACAATAAAGTTCATAAAGTAACCTCCAATAATAAATATGTATAATAAATAGTATGCAAAAAAATAAAAATAAATTAATAAGCCAGGCACTTTTAAAAAATAAAAAACATATATTAAAATGTATACCAAAAAGTGGAGGGTTCGTGTGTATGTTTGTACTATCAATTTCAAGTTTGATAACTTTTTTAAAAACAGCAGTTTTTCTTGTAGGATACATTTCGAATAATAGTTTGTTTCCAGAACCATTAGATTCTGATGAAGAAAAAATTTATTTAGAAAGATTTAAACAAGGTGATGAAGAAGCACGTAATATACTTATAGAGAGAAATTTAAGATTGGTTGCACATGTGTGTAAAAAATATAGTACATCAAATGTCGAATTAGATGATTTGATTTCTATTGGAACAATAGGATTAATTAAAGGAATTAATAGTTTTGATGATTCGAAAGGAGTAAAACTTGCAACATATGTATCTAGGTGTATAGATAATGAAATTTTAATGCATTTAAGAAGTATAAAAAAATTAGGAGCGGAAGTTTTTTTAGAAGAACCAATAGGAAAAGATAAAGATGATAATACTGTAACATTACAGGAAGTGTTAGAAAATAATGATAAAAATATTGAAGATGAAGTGGATTTTAAAATGAAACTTAAAAAAATGTATTCAAAAATGAAAGAAGTACTTAAAGACAGAGAAAAATTAATTTTAGAACTTAGATTTGGACTAAATGGTGATAAACCAAAGACACAAAATCAAATAGCAGAAATGATGGGAATATCACGTTCATATGTTTCAAGAATAGAAACTAAAGCAATTGGAAAATTATCAAAAGAATTTAAGGAAGAATTATAAAAAATATTAAGTGAATAATACTTTTTTACATAAAATAGATATAATTGTAAAAAATAATATTAATAAATAAACAAATAAAAGATAGGTTGATTATTTAAAAAATCAACTTATTTTTTTGCAGTTGAAATATAACATATAGGTCAAATAAAATATTATAATTGCTAACTTTTAAGCAAAATAAATTACTAAAATTTTCAAAAAAATCATATTATTTTATTGCTATTTTATTCATTGTATTGTATGATATTGTAAGTGAAGATATAACAGAATTTATGTAATAGAAATACTAAGAAAGGAGTTCAATATATGAAAAAAATAGTAACCTGTGTGCTTGCTATAATTTTAATTTTTTCTATATCTTGTACAGTTGTAAATGCAAGTGATACATCTACAGAAACGATTAGGATAAATAATACAAGTAATGTACAAAATAATAATAGTATTAATAATAGTAACCAAACTACAAACACAATAAAAGCTGAAAGTACAGAACAAATAATACAAATTAAGGATAAAGAAGAGAAAAAACTTGAAGATTATGTTAAGGATTATGGTTCAGAAACATATGGTTTAGCAGCATATATATTAAATAAAGTTAGATTGTATAGTATACCATTTGGCGTTGTAGGAATAGTATTTGCAGCTATTTATCAATATGTTATAGGTATAAGAAAATTAGATGTAAGAGACAAAGGTTTTAATATTATGATTGCTATTATAACAGTACTTGTAATATGTCAAATATTACCACTAATTTTTGCAATAATAGTTAAAGGTTGGAGGGGTTAAACAAATGAAAGTTTTATTTGCGGTAAATAATGATAAGGTTTCCGAATCAATAATAAAAAGATTTCAAAGAGATTACAAAGAGATAATATCTAGTAAAAATGTATATTATTTTAACGCAATATTAAAAGAATTACAAAAGGATAAATCATATGACAGAATAATTATTAGTGAAGATCTAGAACCATTTTCTAATAATAATTATGAAGCAATTGATAAATTTATATTCGATAAGTTGGATAAAATAAGCGATGAGGCATTTAATTCAGAAGGTGCTAATATACCAATTATTTTAATAGGAACAGATAGACGTACAAGACCAGAGCCATTATTAATAAAACTATTTGGAATTGGAGTGTATGATACTTTAGTTGGACAAGATAGAAGTGTAGAAAAAGTTTGTGAATTGTTAAATAAACCTAGAAGTAAAAAAGAAGCAAAGGTCTATTATAAAATAGATTCAGATGATGTTGAATATAAGCCAGAAAATGAAAATGATGTTAGTGAAGCAGAAATACAAAACATACTAGCACATTATAAAAAATTAGGAAAAGATGAAGAAAAGTATGTAGAAAGTTTTGAACGTATAGCAGTGCAATATACGGATGAACAACTTAAATTAATTATCACATTCTTACCTAAAAATGTAACATATGTCTTAGAAAATAATTCTCCAAAATATAGACAAGTAATGGGGATGAATCCAAAGACTATTAGAAAAGAAAATAAGAAATTTAGTGTGAAAAATGAAGAAGCACAAAAAATAGAGTTTATAGAAAAAGAATTAAACAAACAAAGATTGAGTAAACCAGTAATTATTCCTACTTCAGTAGATACAAATAAAGTAAAAAGAATTGTTGATAAAAAAAGAGAAGAAGAAAGAATAAGAAAAGTTCCACATACAACACATACATTAGACGAAAACTATGAAAGACATGAAAGAAAGATTGTAAAAAAACCTCGTCATGAAGAAATAGAAGATTTTGAAGATGTAGAAGATGTAGTAGAACCAGTAAAAAGAGGAAGGGGAAGACCTCCTAAGAAAAAAACAGAAAGCGAAATACAAGACAAAACAAAGGTGGCAGAACCAGTAAAAAGAGGAAGAGGAAGGCCGCCTAAGAAAAAAGTAGAAGATGAAGTAGAAAATGAAACAAAAGTAGTAAGTCCAGTAAAAAGAGGAAGAGGAAGACCTCCTAAGAAAAAAATAGAAGATGAAGATGTTGATATTTTACCAGGATTTGACGATTTTGAGGACTTAGAAGACGAAGATAAAAAAATACCAACACCAAAAGTAAAAAAAGACGAAGATGTAACATTACCAGGATTCAATGATTACGATGACGAAGAAGATGAAGAATCATTACCAGGATTTGGCGATAATGATGATTATGAAGAAGATGAAGAATCATTACCAGGTGTTGATGATAATGATGATGAATATGAAGACGATGATGATTACAATTATGGAGATGACGAAGAAGATGATGATGCATCATTGCCTGGATTTGATGATGACGATGATTATGAAGAAGATGAAGACGATGATGATATATCAGTACCAATGGCAGACGATGACGACGATTATTATGAGGAGGAAGATAACACCAAAAGTAATTATAGTGCTCCAATAAGTAATCCAAACTTTAATAGAATGGAACCAATTAGTAAACAAAATTCTAAAGAAATTGAAAGTGCTAATAAATATAATTCTTCAGTTAACTTCAATATAGATAATTTAATAAGTAGTGATCAAAAAATTGTATCATTTGTAGGAACTTCAAAAAATGGAACATCATTCTTAGTAAGTAATTTAGCTCAAATGTTTTCAGAAAAAGGAATAAGTACAGCAATATTAGATCTTACAAAAAATAGAAATGCATATTATATGTATACAGATAATAATCCGGAATTAACAGGTGCAGCATATAATTGTATAGAAAATTTAAGAAGAGGAATTGCAGAAGGAATACCAATAAATAAAAATTTAACTATTTATACATCTTTGCCAGATGAAGTGGAAGGACTAAAAGATTATGAAAATATTGTAGAAACCTTATTAAATAATTATTCATTAGTATTGTTAGATTGTGACTTTGATACTGAATATGAATACTTTAATGTTGTTCAAGAAATTTATTTAGTACAAAGTTTAGATGTTTTAACTATTCAACCTTTAACAGCATTTTTAAGAGAATTAAAGGCAAAAGACGTATTAGATCCAAATAAAATTAGAATAGTAATTAACAAACACGTGAGACTAAATAAAATGAGTGACAAAATGTTAATTGAAGGAATGAGTTCATATAATGATCCAAGTATGTCATTTATGACAGAATTATTTAACAGTAATAATGTTAAATATACAATTATTCCTTTTGATCAACAAGCGTATACTAAATATTTAGATAGTTTAGTAGATTGCAAATTTTCTTTAAGAGGGTATTCAAAAAATATGTTACAAAGTTTAAATAAATTAGGAAATATGGTATTTCCATTAATTAATAATAAACCAGTAAAAGAAAAAAATAATAAATATAATAATTACAATAATAATTTTTCAACAGGAACAAGTAATACTTTAAATAAAATGAAGAAGAAATATTAAAATAGAATAGAGAGGGGATTATTTTGTTAATAGCAGTTATTATCATAATAGTATTGTTAGTAATAGCAATAATAGGATTAATTATGTACAACGTATCTATACACAAAAAGTTAGAAGAATTCAGTAATACAAATCAAAAAATAACAAGCTTAAATGTATTACAAGATTTTATGGATACTATAAGCGAAGCAAGTACAGTAGATCAAAAAATTAAAAAAATAAATAGTATTTTAATAGAAAGATATGATATAAAATATTCTACTATAGTAATTTATAATGGTGCAGAATACCAAGTAAAAGCTTCAAATGTAGAAGAAAAACACTGGGACACTTTAAGAACTCTTCAAAATGAACCAGTTTTTAGAGATAGTATCCAAACTGCTACCCCTAAATATATAACAATAAACCAAGAAGGCGAAAAATTACCATATCAAAGAATGGAATTTGGACGAGCTAAATCTGCTATGTTCTTTCCATTGTATGTAGATAATATTTATATAGGATATTGGATTATAGAAGGTAGTAAGCCACATGAGTTTGATAATGTTGATACTACTATTTTAGAAGTTGTAAAAAATAATATAGTTTCAGTATTAAGAACTGTTGAAAACCAAAAAATTATAGAAAATATAGTTAGAGAAGATAAATTCTCAGGACTAAAATCTGTTGAATACTTATATGGAACTGCAAGAAAGGTAATAGACCAATATCCAACATCAACAGTATGTCTTTTTAAGATAGTTAATTTACAAAAGATTAATGAACTAGTTAGTAGAAAAACTGGTAATACAGTTATTACAGAAGTAAGTGATTTACTAAAAAATAATTTGGCTGAGGAGTACTTTTTTGTAAGATATATGGGACCAAAATTTGCAATAGTATTTTCTGGAATCGATACAGCTGGAGTTGTAAATTTTATGAAGGATATGAAAAGAGAAGTAGAAAAACTACGAATAGAACCAGAAGAAGATTATAGAGGAAAGAAAAATATAGTAGTTAGTCCTAAAATTAATGTTGCAATATCAACATATTACAAAGGAACTGCACTAGAAGGAGTAACAGCCAAATTAGAAGAATACTTAGATAATGCAGACCAAACAGAAAATAATATAAATTGTTTATAGGAGGTAATTTATTATGGCTATGGATGAAACAATGAGTTTTAAAGTAGAGAGGGATAAAAATATTAAGGCTAGAGAAATTTTAAAAGAAGTACATCAAGCACTTGTAGAAAAAGGGTATAATCCAATAAACCAAATAGTTGGATATATATTATCAGGTGATCCAACATATATTACTAGTCATAATAATGCTAGAAATTTAATAAGACAAATCGAAAGAGATGAATTATTGGAAAAAATGGTAAAAAGTTATATAGGATTGGACGACTAATAAATGAGAAAATTAGGAATTGATTATGGTGATTCTAGGGTAGGAGTAGCAATTACAGATGCTCTAGGAATAACAGTTCAAGGTTTAGAAACAATACATCATAAAGGAAATAATAAAATTGTTTTAAAAAGACTAGAAGAGTTATTAAATGAGTATGAAGTAGATACAATAGTAGTTGGTTTACCTCTTAATATGAATGGTACTAAGACTGAAAGAGTTGAAGTTACAGAAAAGTTTATTCATAAGCTAAAATGCAAATTTAATAAATTAAAAATAGAAGAAATAGATGAAAGACTCACTACTGTTGCAGCACATAAAACTATGAATTATTTAAATATAAATAAACATAAAAAAAGAGATATTGTAGACACAATATCAGCTGTATATATATTAGAAACATATATGAAAAAGATTACTTCTTAAAAGCTAATAAAAAACTTAAGAAGTAAAATAGATATAAAGTATATCAAAATAAAAAATGTGAATAATATTTATTAGTTATTATCATTGTAGAAATACAATTTAAATATAAAAATTTGAAAGGAGAAATTAACATGAATGATGATTTAAATAATGTTCCAGATGCAGAGGAAATTGATAACATAGTATCTTTAACAGATGAAGATGGAAATGAAATCGAATTTGAATTCTTAGATTTAATTCAATATGATGGAGAAGAGTATGTTGTATTATTACCTACAGAAGATTCTGGAGAAGATGCAGGAGAAGTTGTAATTCTAAAATTAGAAGATACAGAAGATGAAAATCAGGAATCTTATGTAAGTGTTGATGATGAAGAAATATTAAATGAAGTATTTCAAATCTTCAAAGAAAAATTTAAAGATGAATTTAATTTTATTGATGATGAAAATAACGATTAGTAAAATTATAAAAATAAAAGAGTCTAGAAAATGTATATCTAGGCTCTTTTGCTATTAGAAAATTTTTTTATTTTTTATAATATAAAGATATAGATAAAACGAAATATAATTGTAATAAAATTGTAATTTAAAAGTAATTTTAAGTATAGAAAGTACTAAGAAATCAGGGGGTTAAAATTCGATTAATGTGGAAATATATTATTTGAAGTTGAAAAAAGAAATTTAATAATATAAAATAATAGTGGTAAAAACATATAAAAATAGGAGGGGAAAAATGAAAAAGCAAAAAATAATATTAATGAAAATACTAGAGATAATATTAATATTATCTATTAGTTTAGTAACAATAACAGGATGTGAAAAGAAGGGAGAAGAAAATAAAAAAGATGAATCATCATCTACTAATAATGAGGCTAATGTAGATGCGAATGCATTAAATCTTGAAATAGAATATGCTTCAGATTTTAAGGATGGAATAGCTATAATAAAAAGTGGAGGTAAATATGGTGTAATAAATACAGAAGGAAAAATAGTTCTAGATTGTTCGAATTTGATGATAGAAAGAATAGGTGATCTACTAAAAGTAAAGAAAGATCAGAATTTTGGATTAGTTGATAAAGATGGAAAAGTAGTAGCTGATTATATCTACCAGACTATAGACAAAATGGATGATGATTTATATAAAGTACGAAAAGGGGATTATGGTTTAATAAATAAAGATGGTAAAGAAATAGTACCGTGTAATTTTTTATATATAGGTGAAGTTTCAGAAGGTATTATTACAATGAAAGCAAGTGACAAATTTATATATGTAACAAAAGAAGGAAAATTAATTACTAAAAAAGGATATAAAAATGCAAGTGATTTTTCAGATGGAATGGCAGGAGTAGAAACGTTCGAAAATAATAATATTTTCATAGATACAACAGGTAAAGAAATGGTACCAGAGGTTGAAATCAGTATAGCGAATAAATTTTCAGAAGGATTAGCAGCAGTAAAAAAAGAAAAAGATGGTAAATATTGTTATATAGACAAAACAGGTAAGGTTGTTTTAGATTGTTCAGAATATGAAGATGTGAATAATTTTGAAAATGGATTAGCAAGGGTGTCAATTGGAAAAAAAGAAAATGAAAGATATGGATTTATAGATAAAACTGGTAAAGTGGTTATAGATTTAATATATGAGAATTGCGAAAAGTTTTTTAATGGTTTAGCAAAAGTAAAAAAAGATGGAAAGAGTGGATATATAAATACAAATGGAGAGTTTTATGAGTATGATCAAATGGAAGAAAAAAATGGAAAATTTATAGTTAAGAAAGACGGAAAATATGGACTGTTAGATAAAGATAAAAATGTTATATTAAATACTGAATATCAGAGTATATATATTACAGATGTAGGATTAATTTCGGTAAAAAAAGATGGAGAATATGAATTGCTAAATGAAAATGGAAAAACTACTACAGGGAAAAAATATCTTAGTGTAAAGCTATTTAGTGAACGGATTATGTTTAGTACTGAAAAAAGATGGACATATGACCTATATAGATGAAACTGGTAAAGAAGTTATAACAGATTATGAAATTAGTATGGCGAATAACTTTTCAGAAGGGTTAGCAAGCATTGAAAAAACTGGTTCTAATAATTATTGCTATATAGATAAAACTGGTAAGGTAGTTATAGATAATTTAGAGCAGGGATATAATTATTATGGATTTTCAGAAGGATTAGCAAGAGTGTCAATTGGAAAAGAAGGAAATGAAAAATATGGATTTATAGATAAAACTGGTAAGATAGTTATAGGTAAATTCTAAAAATAAAAAGAAATGGAATTTGTTATATTTTATGATAAAGTAAAAAATATAAAATAGGCAATATTCTCATTTCTTTTTTAATTTTTATGGTGACTTTAATATTGCTTTTGATAAAAATGTATAATATAATCTAGATATATAAAAAAATAGATATTTTATCCGAAAAAAGGAGATAAATGCGATATGAATAAAAGAACAAAAACAAGAAAAATAATGGTAGGAGATGTACAAATTGGAGGACAAGATAAAGTTGTAATTCAATCTATGACAAATACAAAAACAAAAGATGTACGGTGCAACAGTAAAACAAATTTTAGAGTTAGAAAAAGCAGGTTGTGAAATTGTTAGAGTTGCTTGTTTAGATATAGACGATGCAAAAGCAATAAAAGAAATAAAACAAAAAATAAATATTCCGGTAGTAGCAGATATACATTTTGATTATAAAATAGCATTAGAAGCAATTGAAAGTGGTGTTGATAAAATAAGGATTAACCCTGGAAATATAGGAAGTGAAGAAAGAGTAAAAAAAGTTGTTGAATCATGTAAAAAGCATAAAATACCAATTCGTATAGGAGTAAATGGTGGGTCTTTAGAAAAGGATTTATTATTAGATGGAAAACCAACAGCTAAAGCAATGGTTGAAAGTGCCAAAAGACATGTAGAAATTTTAGAAAAATTAGACTTTTATGATATATGTATATCTTTAAAAGCTTCAGATTTAGATTTGTGTATAGAAGCATATGAAGAAGCAAGTAAAGAATTTAATTATCCATTACATTTAGGAATAACAGAAGCAGGAACAGCTTTTAGTGGAACTATTAAATCTAGTATAGGACTGGGGGTTTTATTAAGACAAGGTATAGGAGATACAATGAGAGTATCATTATCAGATAATCCAGTAGAAGAAATAAAAGTTGCAAAAGAAATTTTGAAAGATTGTAATTTATATAATAAATCTCCAAAGTTAGTAGCATGTCCAACTTGTGGAAGAACACAAATTGACTTGATACCAATAGCAAAAGAAGTAGAAGAATTCTTACAAGGAATAGAAGCAGATATAACAGTTGCTGTAATGGGATGCGCTGTAAATGGACCTGGAGAAGCAAGAAATGCTGATATAGGAATTGCAGGAGGAATAAAAGAAGGTTTATTATTTAAAAAAGGTGAAATTATACGAAAAGTAAAACAAGAAGAAATAGTTAATGTATTAAAAGAAGAAATTTTAAAAATGATTTAAAAGGAGCTTTTATGGAAATAATTTTAGGAAAAACAGCAGGTTTTTGTTATGGTGTAAAAACAGCAGTTACAAATGCAGAAGAAAAATTAAAAGAATATAAAAATGTATCTTGTTTAGGAGAATTAGTACATAATGGTGAAGTTATAAAAAAATTAGAAAAATTAGGCTTAAGTGTAGTAGAAAATATTGAAGATTCAAAAAGTAAAGTTATTATAAGAGCACATGGAATCTCAAAAGATATTTATAAAAAAGCAGAAGCTTTAAATATAGAGGTCTTTGATTTTACATGTCCATTTGTACTAAAGATACATAATATAGCAGAAGAATATTCAAAAAAAGGGTATTATATATTTTTAATTGGAGGAAAAAAACATCCGGAAACTATTGGAACGATTAGTTTTTGTGGAAAAAATTCATGTATAATAGAAAAAGAAGAAGAAATAAAAGAAGCTATAAAAAAATTAGAAGAATCTAAAATAAAAAAATTATTAATAATTGTGCAAACGACATTTAGTTTAGAAAAATTTAATTCTTTTGTAGAAAAAATAAAAAATGAAATATCAGATGATATAAAATTAGAAATAAAAAATACTATATGTAGTGCTACTAAAATAAGACAAGAGGAAACTGCTAATATTTCTAAAGAAGTAGAATGTATGATTATTATCGGAGGAAAAAATAGTTCTAATACTAAAAAACTTTATGATATATCAAAGGAAAATTGTGAAAATACGCTAATAATAGAAACTAAAAATGAATTAAATATAGACGAAATAAAAAAATTTAAAAAAATAGGAATAATGGCGGGAGCTTCAACACCAAATGATAGTATAGAAGATGTGATAGAATTAATAAAAAGTAACGAATAAAACTATAAAAGCTAATAGTAGTATAAAAAGAAAAAATTAAGCAACTAGAAATTAAAAATAATCTTGGAGAACACATAAAATTCACAAAAAAGTAACAATAGATATATTGACAAATGACACTGTGTCACTTATAATACTGACACAGTGTCATTTTTTAGTTTAAAAGCATAATATATTTAAATTAAATAAAAGTTAGAATATTTTAAGTGAAAAGAGGTGAAAAAAGTGCCAAAGGAAACCTTCTTAAATTTATCAGAAGGAAAAAAAGAGATAATAATTAATGCAGCCAAAAGAGAATTTGCAAGAGTACCTTTTCAAGAAACATCAATAAAAAATATAGTAGAAGATGCAGGAATTGCAAGAGGAAGTTTTTACCAATATTTCGAAAGCAAAGAAGATTTGTTAGAATACATAATAAGCAATCATGCATTAATGGTAAATAAAGGAACAGAAGAAACTTTTCATAAGACAAATGGAGATATATTTGAAGTATTTATTTCGATATATGATCATGTTTTAGAGCAATGTATGTCAAAAGAAGATATAAAATTATATAAAAATATATTCGAAAATATGAAAAATAGTGAAGATGGTATTTTTTTAGCAACAATGAAAAAATATAAACCAAAAGATATATCTGAATATTATAGATTAATAAATAAAGAAAATCTAAAAATAGAAAATAAAGAAGATATGATAATAATAATAAAAATGTTAGGTAGTATAACTAAAAATGCTATTATAAATAGTTTCAGTTATAATAGTAAAAAACAAGCTAAAGAAGAGTATTTAAAAATGATTAACTACTTAAAATTTGGAATAGAAAAGAAAGAGAGGATTAAAAAGAAATGTTAAAAGTATTAAAATACTTAAAAAAGACAAAATTTAGTGTAATAGCAATTATAATTCTTTTATGTATTCAGGCTATGGCAGATTTAGCGTTACCAGATTATACATCTAAAATTGTTAATATTGGTATACAACAAAGTGGAATAAAAGAAGTTTCACCAAAAGTTATTAGAAAATCAAAAATGGATGAGATTTTATTATTAACTAATGATGATAATGAAATTTTAGAAAATTATGAATTAATTAGTAAAGATAATTTAAGCAATAAGGATTATGAAAAATATTTAAAAGAATATCCAAAGCTAGAAACAGAAGAATTATATATAAAAAAGAATTTAAAAAATGATAAAGAAGAAGCTTTAGAAAATAAAATGAAAAAGCCTCTAATGACTGTAGCATCTTTAGAAAGTAAAGAAACAGAAGAAAAATTAAAAAATCAGATGTTACAAAACATGCAAGAAGAGCAAAAACAAGCTTTAAGTAATATTTCTTTAATCGATATTATAAAAACAATGAAAGAAGAACAAAGAAATGCTATTTTAGAAGAGATAAACAAAAAAATAGATGAAATGCCAGACACTATATTAAATAGTGCAGCAATTTCAGAGATAAAAGCAGAATATGAAGAAATTGGAATAGATACAAATAAATTACAAAATAATTATATATTACTTTCAGGACTTCAAATGCTTGGAGTTGCACTAATTAGTATGGCAAGTGCTGTAATAATTATGCTACTATCATCTAGAGTTGCAGCTAATTTAGGAAAAGTATTAAGAGAAAAATTATTTAAAAAAGTATTAACCTATTCAAGTAGTGAAATGAGAAAATTTGGTGTTGCATCATTAATTACAAGAAATACAAATGATATTCAACAAATTCAAAACTTAATAACTATGTTATTTAGAGTTGTGGTTTATGCACCAATAATAGGAATAGGAGGATTCTTTAAAGTCCTTGCTAATAAAGCAAATTCTATGGCTTGGATTATTGGTCTTGCAATAGTTGTAATTATTTTAGTTGTTATGACTTTATTTATTATAGCAATGCCTAAATTTAAAAAATTGCAAGAATTAATTGATAAGTTAAATGGTGTAGCACGTGAAATATTAACAGGACTTCCTGTAATTAGAGCATTTAACAAAGAAAAGACAGAAGAAGAAAGATTTGATAAAGCAAATTTTGATCTAATGAAAGCCAATATATTTGTTAACCGTGCAATGAGTATAATGATGCCAGCACTTATGTTTATAATGAATGGAATTACAGTTTTAATCATTTGGGCAGGTGGACATGGAGTTGAAGAAGGAGCAATACAGGTAGGAGACATGATGGCATTTATTCAATATACAATGCAAATAGTAATGGCATTTTTGATGATATCTATGATATCTATTATGCTTCCAAGAGCAGCTGTTTCTGCAAAACGTATTAATGAGGTATTAGAAACAGAAAGTTCAATAAAAAATGCAAAAGAAACAAAAAAATTAAATAGGAATAAAAAGGGATATGTAGAATTTAAAAATGTATCTTTTAGATATCCAGATGCAGATACAGAAATT
>JABLTL010125153.1_pt1 | contig 41287 bp, 40 predicted proteins | sample 7160151 | NCBI WGS metagenome assembly JABLTL01 (sample SAMN14651223, study PRJNA627086) | human gut metagenome | isolation source: feces | host: Homo sapiens | reverse complement strand
GTCAACCCCTGACAGGTATAACAACGCAAAGTCAACTTATATAAGTGATATTCTATAAACACGAGTCAACCTAAATCAGGACAATACACAAGTTGCAGAAATGATTATCGACCTTTGCACCGTTGAAATCAAAGTCAAAGAAAGAATATGGAAAAGGAAAACAAAATCAGATTCGCGAGAATCATTCTTTCAGCCGCCCTGCTTGGCGTGGCAGTCTTGGTCGAGAAGAAGTGCGACCTCAGCGTCTGGCAACTTCTCCTTGTTTATTTAATCCCTTATCTCATCTCCGGTTACGACACCTTGCTTGAAGCCGGAGATAAAATCCTCAAAGGTGACTTCTTCGATGAGGACTTCCTGATGAGCATCGCCACCATCGGCGCGCTCTGCATCGGATTCCTTCCCGGAGCTGAGACCCAGTTCCCGGAGGCAGTCTTCGTGATGCTGTTCTTTCAGGTCGGAGAACTGTTCGAGGACATCGCCGAAGGCCGGAGCCGCAAGTCAATCTCGGCATTGATGGACATAAGACCGGACACGGCCAATGTTGAACGTGACGGGAAAGTCTTGACAGTCAATCCAGAAGAAGTCAAAGTCGGAGAGACAATCGTAGTAAAACCGGGCGAGAAAGTCCCGATGGACGGAGTAGTCCTCGAAGGAACCTCAAGCCTTAACACCGTGGCCCTGACCGGAGAAAGCGTTCCACGGAGCATATCTAAAGACGATGACATTATCTCTGGTTGCGTGAACCTTACCGGAGTCATCCGCGCGAAAGTCACGAAGGCTTTCGGTGAGTCAACCGCATCCAAGATCCTTGACCTTGTCGAGAACGCTTCCGAGAACAAGTCCAAGAGCGAAAGCTTCATCTCAAGGTTCGCAAAGATCTACACCCCGGTTGTCGTGATCGCCGCATTGGTGCTGGCTTTCATCCCGCCAGTCCTCTCCGGAGATTTCGGCGGCACTTTCGCCACCTGGCTCTACAGGGCTCTGACATTCCTGATCGTCTCCTGTCCGTGCGCCCTTGTGATTTCCGTTCCGCTCTCATTCTTCGGTGGCATCGGCGGAGCGTCATCCAAAGGAATCCTGATCAAAGGTTCCAACTATCTTGAGGCTTTGGCCAAAGTCGGAACGGTTGTCTTTGACAAGACCGGCACACTTACCGAAGGCGTGTTCGATGTGACCGCCGTGCATCCGGAAACGATTGACGGGAAGGAACTTCTGCATCTTGCGGCACACGTGGAGAGATATTCGTCACACCCGATAGCAATCTCACTTAAGAACGCTTATCCTGACGAGGCCGATGGATGCTCGGTCGAAAATGTCGAGGAGATCGCCGGTCACGGAGTACGCGCTGTGGTGAACGGAAAGACCGTCTGCGTGGGCAACACCAAGATGATGGACGCGGTCGGAGCGAAGTGGAAACCTTGTGAGAAGAACGGCACGATCGTACACGTCAGCGTCGATGGAACATACGTCGGACACATTGTGGTCTCTGACAGAATCAAGGCTGATTCCGCCGATGCGATCAAGGCTCTCAAGGCCGAAGGCGTCACAAAGACTGTGATGCTCACCGGAGACAAGCGTGAGGTCGGTGAATATGTCGCCTCGGCCATCGGGCTTGACGAGTTCCACGCCGAACTCTTGCCGGCAGACAAAGTCTCTGAGTTAGAGAAACTTCTTGATAATAAGCCGTCCGGAAAGACGCTCGCCTTTGTGGGTGACGGCATCAACGACGCTCCGGTGCTCGCAAGAGCCGATCTCGGAATAGCGATGGGCGGACTCGGATCCGATGCCGCGATAGAGGCCGCCGATGTGGTCTTGATGGATGACAAGCCGTCAAAGATAGCCCTTGGCGTGAAGATCGCCCGTAAGACCCTCCGTCTGGCAAGGGAGAACACCTTCTTCGCCATATTCATAAAACTTCTCGTCCTCGTCCTTGCCGTCCATGGCATCGCCACAATGTGGATGGCCGTTTTCGCCGATGTCGGTGTCACTGTTCTCGCGGTCCTGAACGCCATGCGTGCCCTGAGGGCTTAGGAATATTCCCGGATTCCTCTTACTCTGCGTCATCCTCCGGCTCAAGGTGAAGGGAGATCTGGGTCTCAGGGCCGAATTCCTTGCGGAGGGACTCCTCGACCTTCTTGGAGATATTGTGGGCTTCTTTGAGGGAGATGTCGGAGTCCAGGACAAGGTGACCTTCCATTATTATTCCCGGCCCTTCGCGTCGTGTTTTCAGCTCGTGAAGATCGACCACTCCTTTGACGGATTTGGCCGTGGCCTCGATCTTTTCCTCCACATCGTCCGGAAGTGACACATCCAGAAGCTCCTTTATCGCCGGCACAGACATCTTCACCGCCATCACAAGTATGAATATGCTGATGACGCAACCTGTGATCGGGTCAAGAATGACGAATTTGTCACCAAGGAATATGGCTCCCGCGATTCCGAGCAGTGAGCCAACGGACGAGAAAGCATCTGAACGGTGATGCCAAGCGTTGGCTATCATCATCGGGCTGTTCAGAGCCTTTCCTTGGATGATCGTGTAACGGTAAAGGATTTCTTTCAGGACTATTGACGCTACGGCTGCCCAAAGAGCGATCATTCCGGGAGAACTTACTTCTCCTCCATCCAGAATCTGGCGGATCTTGTTTATGCCGCCGGACATCAGGTTGACAGCCACGACGATCAGCATCAGACTGATTATCAGTGTGGCGAAAGTCTCGAACTTCCCGTGCCCGTAGTCGTGGTCCTTGTCCCGGCCCTTGGCTGAAATCTTCACGAACACAATCACGACGATGTCGCTCAGAAGGTCTGACAGTGAATGGATTCCGTCCGCTATCATCGCGGTTGAGCGTCCAAGAACACCGGCGAAGATCTTGAAAACCGTCAGAATGATGTTGACAACTGATCCGACCAGTGTCACGAATGTTACCTTTGCGGTCCTGTCCATTATGAGTAACGTTTAGGAAGTCTGAATATGATTGAGAAACAAGCCACTACGCACAGCACGAACGGGTAGTAGAGGCAAGGAATAATCGCCGCGGCGGAGATCCCGGCGAATCCGGAAGCCATCAGTAGTTGCGCTCCGTAAGGGATTATGCCCTGTACGACGCAGGAGAACGTGTCCAGAAGGCTTGCTGATTTCCTCGGATCAAGCCCGAATTTTTTGGTGATGTCGCGGGCGATGTCACCTGTCGTCAGAATCGCTATCGTGTTGTTGGCCGTGCAGAAATTCGACAGCCCGACAAGCCCGGCTATGCTGAACTCAGCTCCTCGCTTGCCTTTGATGCCTTTAGTCAAACCTTTGATGATGAAATCGATACCGCCATTGTGCCGGATCAGTTCCAGCATTCCACCAGAGAGCATTGTCACGATGATCAGTTCGCCCATCCCGGCGATTCCGTCCCCGACACTGCCGAGAAATCCGAGCCAGGTCATTCCGTTCACGAATCCGATCGCCGCGCTGAGCAGCAGGCCGATTCCGAGTACAAGCAGGACATTCAGCCCGCACAGTGCCAGTACGATGACAGACAGGTAGGGAATGAGCTTGACATATTCAATCTCGCCGATCTCTGGAGTCGCTCCGTGGTTGAGTCCGATGATGATGTAGATGACTGTGACTATCAGAGCCGCGGGCCCGCAGATCCAGATGTTCGCCTTGAACTTGTCGGACATCGAGCAGCCTTGTGACGTGGTCGAGGCGATTGTCGTGTCTGAGATGAAAGACAGATTGTCCCCGAAAAACGCTCCGCCCACAATCAGGCCGGTCAGCATCGCCAAAGACAGTCCGGATTGTTCAGCCAGTCCTGAGGCGATTGGAACCAGTGCCACAACCGTTCCCACGCTCGTGCCGATTGACATCGAGATGAAGCAGGATGCCAGAAACAGTCCCGCCAGCAACCATTTCCCCGGAAGAACAGTAAGCGTCAGATTGACAGTCGCTTCCACGCTCCCGATTGCCTTTGCCGTGGTCGCGAACGCCCCCGCCATCACGAATATCCAGATCATCAGCAGAACATTCTTGTTGCCAGCGCCGCTTGAGAATATGTTTATCCTTTCCGCCACAGCCCCTTTCGTGATCAGCATCGCATAGACCGACGCGATCAGAAACGCCGACGCGATCGGCACCTTATAAAAGTCGTGAGCCACCAGCGACGACGCCAGATAAGTCACCAAAAACACAGCCAGCGGACTCAACGCCAGCCAGCCGTTCATTTCCAGTCTGTTGATAGTTCGTTCCATAATACTTTGCAAATTTAGTAAATTACAGAATAATATTTATCTTTGTCTTAAACCAAATACTATTTGAGATGAATAAGAGAATTTTACCATTCGCCGTCGCCGCGATGGCCCTGACCCTGACCTTGGCTTCCTGTTCTGACAATGAGACTGAGGTCGCCACTTTTGCCAACACTTACGAGCAGACGCTCGCACAGAGTGACTCCGCTTCGGTGCAGATAGTTCATTCTGTCGAGTACTACAAGAGCTTCGAGGGCGGTAACGCTTTGAAGAAGAAGATCAACAACTCTATCGTAAAGGCTTGTTTCGGAGAGAAATATGACGGTTTTTCGGTGGAGGAGGCTTCCGATGCCGTGTCGGACACGTTGATGGCCAACTACCAGAGGGAGGCGGGAAGTGTCTACGACAATGCTGTCGCCTACGCCAAGGAGAATGGATTAGACTATGACTATAACTATAGCGCGGCGATGACCTGCAACTGGTACTACACCGTTCAGGGAAAGTTCGCGGAAGGGTTCATGGATCTCCAGACCTACCAGGTGTACAGCGAGGACTACCTTGGCGGAGCCCACGGAATGCATTATCTGATTCCGAACATCATCAACCTGAAGACTGGCGAGATCGTGACGGAAAACGAATTGTTCAAGCCTGGCTATGTCGCTCCGGTAACGGAATTGATCAAGTCCAAGCTTGCGTTGGACAGGGGAGTTGAAGACATTAATGAAAGTGTGATGTTCAGTGAAGGCCTGGTTCCTAATGGACATTGCGGTGTGTCAGGCGCGGGAGTGACTTGGTACTACCAGCCTTACGAGATCGCGAGCTACGCTGAAGGCATCATTGAGGTTACGGTCTTCTGGATTGACTTGAAACCGTATCTCAATCCTGAATTCGTGAAGTTCTAGACGGTCTCCAGCTCGGCCAGATTGCCGGCGATCCAGACAGTGTCACCGGCCTGGAACCTGAAATCGGGTTCCGGGTTGGTGATGAATTCTGAACCCCTGAGCACGCTGATGACCATACAGTGATATTTCCGGAGGTTCGTGCCGCGTAGGGTCTTTCCGGTCAGGAACGATTCCTCGGTAAGTGCCTCAGGCACGATCTTGAAACTATTTCCAGAGTCCTGAATTTCCGGAGCGACGGCGCACGCCATCATATTCCTCAAGGATTCGAGTTGGGCGGATGTGCCGACGGCGAGCATCTGGTCGCCCGGGAACAGCAACACATCACCGGACGGAACGATCATATTCATTGACCCTCTGGTGATTTTGATGATGTTCGCCCCCGTTTCTGCCCTGAAAGGAATATCCTTGAGAGCCTTTCCGGCGTAGGTGGAATTTTGGGAGACGGTAAGCGTCTCTGTGTGAACGTCGTAGTCGGCGAGTTTCTGGCTGACCGATGAGGCCACAGGCTTGCTGCGCCTTTCATTCTCCTCCTTTTCATTGAAGTTTGAAAGGAAACGCATCTCCAGAGCCGAATATTTATGGATGGACCTCCGCGCGAAGAGGGTGAATATTATGCCGGCGAATAAGATGGCCAGAACCGTCCAACCGGCAAGGTGGAAATATGACGACAGGACGGCGAGCACTATTCCGACTGCGAGGAATGAGCGGGCGAAGATCAGCCCCATCAACGGCCAGATGTTGCTCGGCTTCTCTTTCAGGAGTTTAGGGGCGGACTTGCTTATGGAACCGGAATGGACTCCGAGACCGAAAAGGAACGGGAGCATCGCCGCAAGGGTTATTCCGACCTCGATAACCTTATGTATGGTCACGCTTAGCTCCGGGGAAAATTTCTCTACAGCAGGTCTGAGATAAAGCTTTGATCCTATGTAGATCGCTATCAGTATCACGCCATAGAGGACGATGCGTGTGAAATAGGCGTTCAGCAGAGTTTTCCATTCGTTGTGCTCGGCGGCGGTCTGTTTGCCGGAGTCGTTCATCTGGGCGAGCCTGTCGATCCATTTGGCCGGTAACCGTTTGTTTAACAGATTATAGCACGGATCCGCCAGCTTTATCATAAACGGAGTCGTGAACGTTGTTATGACGGAGACCGCTATGATCACCGGATAGATGAAATCCCTCATCACGCCGAGGGTGCAGCCGACTCCGGCGATGATGAATCCGAACTCCCCCAGTTGTGCGAGGCTGAATCCTGTGTGGACGGCGTTGTCCAAACCGTTGCCGGTCAGGATGATGCCGGCTCCGGCGAAGATGATGTGGCTGATTATGACGATCACGGAGAGCAGAAGGATCATGGCCCAGTGCTCGGCGATCACTGACGGAGCGACCATCATTCCGACGGAGACAAAGAATATGGCCCCGAAAAGGTTCTTGATAGGCTCAACGATATGGTCGATGTGTTCGCTTTCAGAGGTTTCGGCGAGAATGGATCCCATGACGAAGGCTCCGAGAGCGGACGAGAAACCGACCGATGTGGCCAATGCGACCATTCCGAAGCAGAGGCCGATGCTGACAATAAGGAGAATCTCGTCGTTGAGATATTCCTTGGCCTTTTTCAGCAGGGTCGGAATGACGTAGATTCCGACGAGGAACCAAAGAATCAGGAAGAAAACGAGCTTCGCTATATTCATTATCAGCTCCTTGCCTGCGAAGGATTGTGAGACGGCCATTGTCGAGAGCAGCACCATCAATAGGATCGCTATGAGGTCTTCCACCACAAGGGTTCCGAACACGACTCCGGCGTACGGCTTGTTCTTCAAGCCGAGGTCATCGTAGGATTTCAGCACGACCATCGTGGAGGACATCGACAGCAAACCGCCGAGGAAAACGCTTTCCATAAAGCTCCAGGACAGGGCCTGGGCCGTGACAAATCCGATCAGGAACACTCCGATGAACTTCACGGCCGCCGTGACGATGGCGCTTCCGCCGACCTTCAGCAACTTCTTGAAACTGAACTCCAAGCCGAGGCCGAACATCAGGAATATTATGCCGATCTCCGACCATTGGTGGACGGTCGCCTCGCTGGATATTCCCGGAAAGAAGCTGATGTTCGGGCCGATCAAGAAACCGGCGAGGATGTAGCCGATGATTAGCGGTTGTTTGAGTGCCTTGGATATTATCGTGAACACTCCTGCCGAGATAAGGATCACGGCGAGGTCACGGACTATATTCATTTCTTCTGACATTGCTCGTTCGTTTTTAAATGTCTCATTCGCGGCAATCACCGCTTGCTGAACGACAAATTTACTGAATAGATTGGCTTTTTATCCAAATATTCACGTTTTTTCCGTAAGTTTGCCGTCCGAAACTGAGAGTGATGACCAGACCGTGGCTTAAATTAGTCAAGAGATTCGCAGAGTTTTCCGCGTCGAGCCTTTTGGGGACGATTGTGGACACGGTTGTGCTTTGGGTCTTCTCCAAATGGGTTTTCAGCACATATTTCGGCCAGTACATCGTCTCGCCGGCCATCTCTTTCGAGTGCGCCGCCGTGACCAATTTTGTCGTGGCATATTTCCTGATCTGGAAAGACAGGGTGTCGTGCCGGAGCACAAGGTCTTTCTTCCGTCATCTTGGCGGCTACAATCTATCCTGCATCGGGGCGTTCTTGGTCAAGATGGCCTTCCTGCTTCTGATCCAGAGGATGTTCCGGTGGAATGTCGTGTGGTGTAACCTGCTGGCACTGTGCGTGTCAGGTGGACTTAACTTCTTTATGAGCGAGAGGGTCATATTCCGTAAGAAAAAGGCCTTGCCGTCTCACGATATCGAGTTTGAGGATTAGCCTTTCCTTTTTCCGGAGAAAAGTCGTTGCGGCAGTTCCATCGCGAAGATTATTCCAAGCACTATCGCGATCGCGCCTTTGACGGCGGTGAATCCGGCGGACGCGGAGAGGTAGAACTGGCTTGAGACGAGGTAGTAAGTGAACCAGAATATTCCGGCTCCAGGGACGAGCGGGAATATTCCGCATAGCAGATAGACCGTGCTCGGGCATTTGTCCTTGACGGCGGTGAAGCGGGAAAGGATGCAGACTATCGCAGTGGCAAGGATGATGGCGACTGTCGGTCCGCTGTGGCAGAACCTTGTAAGCATCAGGTAGATGACCCAGCCGATGGCTCCGATCACTCCCGCCGTGAAATACTGTCTGCGTGGTGCTCCGAACAGGATCGCGAAAGCGAATGTGCCGATGAAGGCGGCAAGGCATTGCCACAGGATTCCGGCGGTCTCGGGATTGACGGTCATTCCGCTGAGTTTGATCATTCCTCCGAACACCCATCCGTCCGCTATGAAGCTGATACTCACGCCGAGAGCTATGCAGATGAATCCGAGCATCGCGTCCGTGAGCCTTGTCAACCCGGCTATGTAGTCGGAATTGGCCAGATCCCGGACTCCGTTCACGAACGGAACTCCCGGGATGAGCGGCATCACGGCTCCGATGATGATGTTGCTGAGGCTGTCGCCGAAGCCTAATCTGTAGGAAGCGAGACAGAGTATTGTGGCCACGAGGGCGTTGCAGATGCCTCCAACAATTTTTGATAATGAACCGCTTACAAAGAGGCAGAATACGTAGAGCAGCGCTCCGATCACAAAATCGGCGGCGCAGTCCATAAACCCTCCGCCGAACACGGCGCAGAAACCGGCTGCCCCAAAGGCTGACCCGGCGATTTGTTCCCAGGCCGGTTTAGCGGGAGCGTCCTTTATGGCTTCCAGTCGTTGCCGAGCCTCTGACAGAGTGTGTTTCCCAGCCGCTATCTCGTAACTTAATTTGTTGACAGCGACTACTTTCGAGAGCTGAATTCCACGGATAGGAATGAACTCGACATTGGCGTACTTCCCGAGCGAGCCGGTTGTGAATATGCCGTTGCTGAGCACGAAAAAATGTCCGGAATCCACCCCGTAATGCGATGCGATCCGTTCCATAGTGTCCTCTACACGGGAAATCTCCGCCCCGTTCTCCAGCAGGATGTGCCCTGCGATCGAAGCGACTTCCAAAACCTCTGTCGTGTTGTCCGTTTCAACCATACGACAAAATTACAATAAAATCACTACATTCGTGTAAAATTGGATTAATGAATATGAACACTTCGATAATAGCGACCTTGCTGATTCCTTTCGCCGGCACTCTGATCGGTTCCGCTTTCGTTTTCTTTATGAAGAAAGAGATGCCTGCCCTGCTGCAGAAGGCACTGCTTGGTTTCGCTTCCGGAATAATGGTGGCTGCTTCCGTGTGGTCCTTGCTGATTCCGAGTATGGAAATGTCGGCAGGGGAAGGCATCTGTACTGTTCTGCCGGCCGCTATCGGTTTCATTGCAGGAATGGGTTTCCTGTTGGCTGTCGATTACCTGACTCCTCACCTTCACATCGGCGATGAGAGTCCGGAAGGCCTCAAGGCGAGAATTTCCAAGACCGCTATGCTGGCTCTTGCGGTGACTATCCATAATATTCCTGAGGGAATGGCTGTCGGTGTGGTGATCGCCGGCTCATTGCAGGACGGGATCGGAATCGCCCCCGCCGCCGCTATGGCAACCGCGATAGGAATAGCGATCCAGAATATTCCTGAAGGCGCTATCATCTCGATGCCGATGCGCGCCGCCGGCAACTCCCGCCGCAAATCCTTCCTGATCGGAGGTTTGAGCGGAATCGTCGAGCCAATCGGCGCGGTTCTGGTGATCCTTCTGGCCTCATTGATGACCCCGATCCTGCCGTATTTCCTCGCCTTCGCCGCCGGCGCGATGCTCTATGTCGTTGTCGAAGAGTTGATTCCCGAAGCCTCAGTAGGCCAGCACTCCAACATCAGCACCATCGGTTTCGCCATCGGCTTCGTCTTGATGATGGTCCTCGATGTCGTTCTCGGATGATCTTTATGCCTGCGATCGCTACTTGATGAAGTTGTTGAATAGAAGACTGCTGTTCAAGAAGCAGACGGGAATAACTCCTACTGAATATTGTGAAATGCTGCGGAATCGTTCAGGGTAAAGGTTTGCCTGCCAGAAATGAGCCGTAATGATATTTATCTACCGGTGCTGACTGTTGGCCGCACGGAGGTCTGCAAGTGAGACGTTTTCGTTGCGGTAACGGGCGCAATGCCTTTCCCAGCAGTTCCTCATTATGGTGTAGACTATCCGGCGTGCAATATACCTCGGCGGTATCGAAGAGAGTATAGCCCATCTCCACGGCATCGGCAAGAAGCTCCGTCATCTCCAGTTCATCAGCTGGCGCACCATATGCGTGGCTCATACCCATACAGCCCAGCCCCACCGCTGAGACTCGCAGACCGCTCAGACCTAATGTCTTTTCGTACATAATCACTTCCTTTCCGCAGGGATCTGCATGTTTCCGAGATAGGCGCGCTCATTCTCTTCAAGCGACATATTGAAGAAGCGTTCCTCCTTGAGCAGAGCGCCTTTGCTCATAGCCCCGCCCAGAGGGAACCAGCTGGTGACATATATTCCGTATCGCTTCGCCTTTTCCCTCATCGCCAGTCTCTGCGCGTATGGATGACATTCCATCTGAAGGACCGCCGGCTTTACGACAGACTCACGCATTATCTTGTCGAAGACCTCATCGCTTGCGTCAAAATTACTGATTCCCAATACCCTGACCTTGCCCATCGCCACGGCCTTCTCCATGTCTTTCCATGCGCCTACAAAGTCGCCCACAGGCTGATGCACATACAGAAGGTCAATGTAGTCCAATTGAAGCCGTCCCAGCATCTCGTCTATCGCCTTCAATGTCTTTCCTTCCCCGTATTCTGTCGGCCAGAGTTTGCTGGTGATCCATATTTCCTCGCGAGGGATTCCGCTTTCCTTCACCGCGCGCCCGCCCCCGGCCTCGTCATTGTAGGCGTGTGCGGTGTCGATGTGACGGTAGCCGGCCTTCAACGCCGTGAGGCAAGACTGTTCGCACACCGAGTCCGACGGCTGGAAGAATGTCCCCGGGCCGAATTGAGGCATCAGTATTCCATTGTTGAGTTGTACCATCGGTACGTTTGCCGCAGTCCTATAGATGTCCTGCGCAGCGGCTGAGCTGACCATTGATGTCAGCGCAACCAATCCTGTAATGATTCTCTTTTTCATATCTGTCCTTTTTTGACTTTGCAAAGTTATGGACAACGTAAAAGATACCTGTTACAAGAATTTCGGATGAAACAACACTTTTTGCGGATTCGGACGAGTCACGGCTGTCTTCTATGAGAGATCGCCTGCCTTGGCCGATGATTCTGCTGTGGTATGCAACTATTTGATATTGAATATATTCGTAAATGCTGCCCTCTGGATTTGACTGGCAGGATATTGCAATTGGCTAAAATTCAGTGATTTAGGATTTCCGCGATTCGTTCATTTGCCCGATCCGCAGAATCTCCAGAGTTTGTAAGCACTTGTTATACGCTTGGCGATCAAATCGTAGTCCTCCCAAGAAAACGGAGAAGGGTGTAGGAGAGCCATCGCTTTCTTGTTGAACAGCTTGTCATATTGCTGAATATATTTTTGAAAGTAATAGCATTCCACAAACGGCAGGATTTCTGGGCTGAAATCCTCATCGCTCAGCCGATAGTCACAATGTTTGGCAAGGAACTCCGTTCCAGTCATCTTCCGTGCCTTTACCAGTTGGATGTCATCAGAGGCTTCATTGTGAATATTCCCGTAGAATCCATTGTCAATCACCCAAGTAAGGAACATCGCTATGTGATTTGACGCATATTCCCATATGATACTCTCATCCTCGGCTGTGAAGTCTTTGGGATTCTTCTGAGCCGCATATCGGGAATACATCTCATCGAAATAGAAATCCGCCTTATCCGTCAGGAAAGGTTGCCTGTGAGCTACATTTGCATTGAGCGAATGGACCACTATCCCGATTGTCGTGCCTACAACAGCAATTAGTATTGTCTCTAACATTGTAATATTCCATTTGTTTTGTCCGGGGAAAGGGCTTTCCCCCGGATAAACCTTTGTTATTTACTGGTTTGTCCACCCAAAAGGGCTTCTCGCCGGATAACCCTTTGTTATAGACCAGTTTGTCCACCAGAAAGGCTTTTCCCCGGAGAAAATAGTCGAGGGGTTATGCCGGCGATGCCGGACCGGCCGCGCGGCTTTCATATTCATCGAGGGCGGCGGACATCAGCTCACGGCCTTTGTCGGCGATCTCCTCGCCTTTGGCGTAGTCGGGGATGGCACCGTAGGAGTCGAAGTTCATATTCACAAGGACATCTGGTTTGTAGAGCTGGACGGACAGCATCGAGATCGTGCGGTTCATCAGGGAGAAGGTTCTGCTTAGAATCGAGTAGTAGTTGTCGCTCATCGGAACGTTTTCGGCCTCCGCCTTCGTCTCCAGCTCCTTGGTCTTGCGGCCGATGCCGCGCATCTCCTTGTAGGCCTTCTGCGCCTCGTCGCCCAGCATCCTCACGCGGTCGGTAATAGGAAGGCCTTTTCTGGAAACGAGCTCGCCGAGCGTGTCGAGTGTGTCGGACACAAGTTCCGAATCGGCCTCGTGGACTTCGTCCAGAGCGGTGACGTAGCCGGCTATCTTCTCTGAGTCTATCTGGTTGACATCAAACGCCACAACAATGTCGTGACCGTTGCGGACGGCCTGGCTGAGAGGCATCGTGTTCACGATTCCGCCATCAATCAATGTATGTCGCCCGTACTTCACCGGACGGAACAGCGATGGGATTGAGATCGAGGCCCTTATCGCGTCAAAAAGTTTCCCCTTCTTGAACACGACTTCCTCACCGGTATATAGATCGGTCGCCACGGCCCTGTAAGGAATGCGAAGGTCCTCTATGTTCACATCCGGGACAACCTCTTTGATGGCGGAAATGACCTTGTCCCCCTTGACAAGATAGCTTTTGCTGATCGAGACGTCAAGCAGCGAGACAAGTTTGGAGTTGTCAAGGCCGAACAGCCATTTCTTGAACTCTTCCAAACCTCCGGCGGCATAGACACCCCCGACGAGCGAACCGATGGAGCAGCCTGCCACCGAAGTGATGTTATACCCCCTTCTCTCCAACTCTTCTATAGCACCAATATATGCGAAACCTCTCGGCCCGCCGCTTGAAAGCACCAATGCGACATCCTTTGTCATAAGGCGAACAGTTTAATCTGCATAAAGATAGGAATATTCTGCCATCCAAGCAAACTTTGTTTTATGAATATGTCTGCGAATATAACCGCAAACGAAGGCAGATTCCTAAGTGCCCAAAACATTTCAACGAATATGTAAATTGTTTTATATCACGCAGTAAGGTACAACAATCCAGATTCTTTTCTAAATTTGCGCCCGGTTAGTTAGAAGGAATATTAATATGGTAATCACAGATCAGATCAAGGAACCTGAGATGTCCTTGAAAACGTGGATGGCCTTGGTGGGGCTGACGCTGTCGGCGTTCATATTCAACACTTCGGAGTTCATTCCGATAGCGCTGCTGACGGACATCGGCAATGATTTCGGGTTGACAGAAGCGAAAGCCGGAATGCTGATTTCCGTCTATGCTTGGGTCGTGATGATCCTTTCGATGCCGCTTATGCTGATGACATCGAAGATGGAGATGCGTAAGCTGCTTCTTGGAGTCGTGGCGGTGTTCACTACGTTCCAGGTTATGTCTTATCTGTCAACATCTTTCGGGATGCTGATGGTTTCCAGAATCGGTGTGGCCTGCGCCCATTCTATCTTCTGGTCAATCGTGTCGATCATCGCTGTCAGGATCGTTCCGGAGAGCCATAAGCCCATAGCCCTAAGTATGATAGTCACAGGATCATCAATAGCGATGATTCTCGGCCTGCCACTCGGACGCGTCATCGGGCTCAGCGTGGGCTGGAGAATTACGTTCCTGAGCATAGGTGCGGTCGCGCTGGTTGTGTTCCTCTATCTGTTCACATTGCTCCCGAAGGTGCCAAGCGGAGGCGGAATGACCGCTCACGACCTGCCTGCAATGTTGAAGAACAAGATACTCATCGGAATATTCATAACCACCGCTGCCTTCGCAACCGGTTATTACACGGCTTACAGCTACATTGAGCCATTCCTCCAACAGGTAGGGAATATGACAGAGAACCAGATCACGCTGACGCTGATGCTCTTCGGTGGAGCCGGAATCATAGGGAGCATGCTGTTTTCAAAGTATTTCCCTAAATATAGGTTCAAATTCATCAATGTCACGCTGCTTGGATTGATCGGTGGAGTCGTGCTCCTGCTACCTTCCGCATTCAGTGTTCCAGTCACAATCGCTGTCTGCACAATAATAGGAATGTCGGCGACAGCGTTCAATGTGGCGATGCAGTCAGAGATCATCACGGACACTCCGCAGTCGCAGACCTCGGTCGCTATGTCAATCTTTTCGGGAATATTCAATTTCGGCATAGGGACAGGGGCCTTGATCGGAGGTTTGGTCTGCACGCATCTGTCGATCTCGTTCATCGGAATCGCCGGCGGTCTGATTGTCCTGTTGGCTCTGCTCTACTGGCAACTTATTGTTGTCAAGAGGTCACTTCGACAGGCTCAGTGACCGATTCGGCTGCTGGCCTGCTACCTTTCCGGTCGCTGAGCTTGCCGAAGCGACTGCTCGTGTCCTGTAATATTCAGAGAATCAATGAACTCTGAATTTCTACCCTCCCAAACGTCCCGTCACCAATCTGTAACTTTCTGTAAAAGAGCGAGTGACGTTCCACGCTTTGAATTCCAGAAACTAAAGTGTTTGCTCTATCCTTTAGTATGACCGGCGCAGAAATCGGCGATGGCGGCTTCGAGGAGGGTGAAGACCTTGGAGATCAGATAGCCGTCAGCGACGGCGTGGTTCATCCTGACAGTCACAGGCATCATCTTGCGGCCGTTCTCTTCACGGAACTTTCCCCAGTTGACGATTGGCTGGTAGTAGAGATGGCCGTCCGGAAGCTCCACATTCAGAGAATCGTATGAGATCCACGGAATGAATGACGCGTCGAACCAGTTAGGATGTCCCACCGGATCGAAATGATATTCAGGATGTGCCTTGGTATGTTCAATGTCCCTCTTGCAAGCAGCGTAGAAAGTGGAATATTCATCGGAATATTCAGTGTACACAGGCGTGCAGGTCTCGGTGGCCTCGTTGAAGACGTACTGGCACGGGTTGATGCGGTCATAGACGACGACCTCGTCGCTTTGCCAAAGGTACGCCATCCGGTAGTCCTCCCGCGAGTTCATCACCTTCGCCAGCAGGTAGAGGAAGTTGATGTAGAACTTCGTGCCGGTCCTTTTGGAATATTCATAAAGCCCGGTGATGTCGATCCTGCCGGTGATTGAGACGGAACATCTCGCAATCTTGGTGAACCGCTCGTAAACGCCCTTTCTGTAGTAGGTATCAAGGTCTAATTTCTTGTATGTGCTCATAATTTCTTGTGTTAATCAATTGTTATTCGACGTTATGCACTTTTGGCTTGCGCCTGAAGATTGCCCTTTTTTGTTTCGTCTGCAAAGTTACATAACAGAATCCGATAATCTCGAGATGACGTATGGACATTATGCGATTCCAAATGTCAATCAATGAATATCTTGTCTCGTGTCTATGTGGACAATCCCGTTATCTCGTCCGTATTGCTGACAGTGTTCCCGGTCGCTGAACTTGCGGTGCACTGAGCCTGTCGAAGTGTCGGTGCACCCTTCCCAGCAAAAAGTCTGTGCGTGTTGGATGCCCTTTCACTCACAAAGAGGCTGCCGTAGGTGCTTTCGTGAGTCAATCCTGCTTTTTTTGCGCACCGATATCATATTAATTTTGTAACTTTGAGGGCAGACAAAAGCACCACATAATGAATATCTTGCGGAAAATCCTGCTTTCGGGGGAATATGGAACTGCGTTATACGCTGTCTCAGGTGTTGTCACGCTTGCCGCAGCCGCCTTGGTGGTCGGTTCGCCGTCTTCGATCTCGCTTTGCGTCCTTTTGAAAAGTTTGAGCGTTCCGGTCATCTTGTACTTGTTCCATTCTTTCAGAAAGGAGGGGACAATATATTTCTACATAAACCTTGGAATCAGCCGTAACGAGTTTTTCTTGATGCCGATTGTTGTGGAGTTTGTGGCATTTGTCCTTATTATGATTATAACCTGGAACATAGGATATGCAATCAGATAAGACAAACAGGATGCTTGTTGACAGCGTTCATTTGCAGTTTGGCTCCCACACTGTCCTCCAGAGCGCTTTTCTGACCGCCGAAAGCGGAAGGGTGACCGGAGTGCTTGGACGTAACGGTACCGGCAAATCCTGTATGTTCAAATGTATAGTTGGAGGCCTTAAACCACAGAATATGTTCGTCCGCTTCAACGATGAGCCGAAGACTGATTATGCACATATAGGGGAGCGTGTCAAGTACCTGCCTCAGAATCTGTTCGTTCCAGGGAAATTCACATTGGGAGAGGCTTTCAGGTTATATGGCGTGGATTACGATGAGCTCGTGAGGTTTGACCCGAAATTCCACTCTTTTCAGCGGAAGATGTTCAGAGAACTCTCCGGAGGAGAGGCCAGAGTCGCGGAGATGTTCCTTGTGCTGAACAGCGAGGCGGATTTCTACATTCTCGACGAGCCGTTCTCCAACATAGCTCCGTCTATGTAGAACGTATGCAGGAACTGATCCGTGAGCGGAAAAAGAGCAAAGGCATCATTGTTTCCGACCACTTGTACGATGCCATCATCGAAATAACGGATGACCTTTATATAATACGTGACGGCTACACCTTCCCGATCAAAAGCCGGGAGGACCTGATTCACCACGGGTATATTCTCAGATAAAACGAAAGTTCGGGCAGATAAAGACATAAAAAGAAAGATCAGGCGCGCGGCATTAATGGCGGCCTGATCTTTTTTGAATATGAAGTTTTCCGTTATTTGCTCAGGGCCAGGAGGACATCCTCGGTGATCTGCTCAGGAGTGAGGCGGTTCTCTTTCAGCAGTTCTTCGACCACATAGCTGTCCTCGAACTGTTTGCGCTGGCCTCTGACGAGGACTTTCACATCGCTGTCGCCGTAGAATCTGGCGATTTTCTCGCCCCAGCCACCGTCAATCTGACCGTCTTCAAGAGTGATTACGAGTTCGTGATCGGCCTTGAGTGCCTCAAGGGTCTTCGTGTCGAGGGATGTGATGATTCTCGGGTTGATCAACGTCGCGTCAACGCCTTGGGCTTTCAGAAGCTCACAGGTCTTCTCTCCGAGCTGGTAGTAAGCCCCAAGACCAAGAACGGCCACCCGACTGCCTCTGTGGGTGATTTCGTACTCGGCCGCAGACCAGTCAACACCTTCAGCCTTGACCTCAGGACGTGAGATAACTCCGTTAACCGGCACACGGATCGCGACCGGATGCTCCCTGTAGGCGATCGCCCAGTCCAGCATCGCGAAATATTCCTCACGGCAGGTCGGTGCCAGATAAATGAGGTTAGGAATATTTGCGAGCAAGGTGATGTCGTAGAAACAGGTGTGGGTCACATCGTTCATACTCTCGATTCCGCCCCAGAACACGAGCATCAGGGCCGGGTTGTCATTGATGCAGAGATCCTGTGAGAGTTGGTCGTATGTTCTCTGGATGAATGTGCTGTAAACTCCCCAGACAGGTTTTCCGCCACGTTTTGCGATACCGGATGCCATCGCCACAGCGGTTTCCTCGGCGATTCCCACGTCCACGAACTGTTTCCCGGCCTGTACCCTGCGAGGCTGGGTGAACCCGAACACGGTAGGCGTGCCGGAAGTGATTGCTACAAGCTCAGGATTTGACTGCATCTTCTCCAGCAGATATTTTCCGGTAAGATCACCGTAGTCCTCGGCTGTGCTTTTGAATTTAGGCTCACCGGTCTCCACATAGAATGGACCACCGAAATGCCATTTCTCCTTGTTCTCCTCGGCGTACTTCAAGCCCTTGCCTTTGAGGGTGTTGATGTGCACGACAACCGGCTTGTCGGTGTCCTTGACCTTTTGGAAGGCATCGATGAGAGTGGCGACATCGTTACCGTCGCCCACATAGACATATTCAAGCCCCATTGCCTTGAAAAGGTTGACCTCCGCCTTTCCGTTTGTCTCCCTCAGCAGCTGAAGATTCTTGTACAGGCCGCCGTGGTTCTCCGCGATCGACATCTGGTTGTCGTTGACGATGATGATGAAGTTGCTGTTAAGCTCAGACCCTGCCACGCTCAGTCCCTCAAGGGCTTCGCCGCCGCTCAATGATCCGTCGCCGATCACAGCGATGACATTCTCCTTTCCACCTGCCAGGTCACGTCCTTTGACAAGTCCGCAGGCAAGGCTGATCGAGGTCGATGTATGGCCGATGACAAAATGATCGTGCTCGCTTTCGGACGGCTCGCTGAAACCGGTCACGTCATTGTAGTGGGCCGGATCCATAAACGCCTGCTTCCTGCCAGTCAGGATCTTATGCGCGTAGCTCTGATGTGAGACATCGAAGACGATCTTGTCGATAGGGGAGTTGAACACATAGTGCAGAGCCACAGTGGCTTCCACCATTCCGAGGTTCGGGCCGACGTGGCCGCCGTGATTGCTGACCTTTTCGATCAGATAGTGCCTGGTCTCATCAGCAAGGACGTTGAGCTGTTCTACGCTCAACTTCTTGATGTCGGCCGGGCCGTTGATTTTTTCCAAGTACATATCAAATTCCTTTATTTAGTTTCTTAGGCAATCCTTCAGAATCACCAAACTTATCATTTCCCGGTGCAAAGTAAAGCAATCTTTTTTGAATATGTCAGAGTCCGTCTCGGATGAAAGTATTTGAGGTAACATATTCCGTAATCAGGGTACACCATATCGCTTCATCTTTTATGACGGCCTGCACTTTGCCGCTGTCTGCCGGCATATTGTACAGGAGGAATTGTACTTCTCGATTCATATCGGTTATACAAAAGTGGCGATTTGTTCTGTTGGAATAAAAACATTTTTCATAATTTTGTATTATGCAACAAAAACATTATGTTTGCATTACATAATAAACAAGGTATATGAAATTCGTTGACAGAATAGATGAAACTGCACGATTAAAAGACGCACTTGCAAGAGAGAAGTCCTCGTTAGTCGTGATGTGCGGTCGCAGACGGCTGGGTAAGTCAACGCTCATTAAAAGGGTGTTGTCAGAAAATGATGTTTACTTCCTTGCAGACCGTTCTGAAGAGCAACATCAGAGAGTATTGCTTGCAAAAGTAATAGCACAAATCTTCCCGGATTTCGACAAACTGACATATCCGGATTGGGAATCTATATTTCGTGCGGTCAATTATCGGACAGACAAACGTTTTACTTTGTGCTTGGATGAATTTCCGTATCTTGTAGAGCAATCGCCAGAGTTGCCGTCTGTATTGCAGAAACTTGTTGATGAGAAGCTGTTGAAGTATAACCTTGTGCTTTGCGGTTCATCACAAAATATGATGTATGGGTTGTTCCTTGATTCTACCGCACCTCTATATGGGCGTGCTGATGAGATTATGAGACTTACGCCGATACACTTGCCGTATATTCAAAAGGCTTTGCATCTTAATGCGATGAATGCCATTGAAGAATATGCCGTATGGGGCGGTGTGCCGCGTTATTGGGAACTGAGGGAAAACAGAAGTTCGCTTGATGATGCCATGTGGCGCAATATCCTTTCGGTAAATGGAACTCTTTATGAAGAGCCGATAAAACTATTTCAGGATGATGTCAAGGATATTGTCAAGACTTCAACGATCATGTCTTATATTGGGACTGGCGCAAACCGGCTTTCCGAAATTGCCGCACGATGCAATGAGCCGGCAACCAATCTGTCGCGTCCGTTGAAGAAACTTATAGACCTCGGATTTTTAGAGAAAGATGTTCCGTTCGGAATTGACGAAAAGAATGCAAAAAAGAGCCTATATAAGATTGCAGACCCTTTTATGGCATTCTACTATCAGTTTGTCGTTCCTAATCGCTCGTTTATCGAGCTTGGCCGTCGCTTACCATTAGAACAGGCACTGACAGCCCATTTCTCGGAGTATGTGAGTATTCATTGGGAAAAACTATGCAGGGATGCTGTAACGGGAAATATGGTCAATGGAATTGTTTACGGTAAGGCAAAACGTTGGTGGGGTTCTATTCTCAATGAGGATAAGAAGCCGGAACAGGTCGAGTTCGATGTTATGGCCGAATCGCTTGACAAAAAATATCTGCTTGTTGGCGAATGCAAGTGGACAACAGGGGAGAATGGGAAACAATTGACAGCCGAACTTCTCCGTAAAGCTAATTTGCTGCCGTTTGCCAAGAGCTACACTATTGTTCCTATGCTGTTTCTTAAGAATGCTCCGAAAGATGATGCCGGGAATGCGATGTTGCCGGAAGATGTTATTAAAATGATGAGGTAAATTGCAAAATGATTGACCTTCCCTGAATCAGGGCAATACATGGTGGCACTTTTTTATGGTCAAGCACGCAAAAAAATGGTATCTACGAAGAATAAAAGTGAAGAAAAAGATATAAAATTGACTGTATTTTACGGAAAAATGGTTTTCTTTTCTTCGTTTTGCGGAAATTTAATTAATTTTGTACGCGTATTATTATATAATAAGGTACAACTCATCTGAAGAAGAATGGAAAATAGAATCAAAGTGGTTCTCGCAGATAAGAAGAGGACAAACAAGTGGTTATCCGAGCAATTGGAATGTGCACCAACTACCGTAAGTAAATGGTGTACCAATTCCAGCCAGCCACCTATGGAGACATTCGTCAAGATTGCGGAAATTCTCGAAGTCGATATTAACGAACTGTTGAGGATTGAAAAGAAATGATATGTCTTTAGTATCTATGGCAAAATGAAATCCACGTCATTGCATAAGACAAAAGCGTTATAAACAAGAATAAAAAAAGAAAATCATATGAACGAACGTTTAATAGTAAAATCATTTGGTCCAGTCAAAGACCTTGATATTATATTTAAGAAGGTTACCTTGTTCATAGGAGATCAAGGCACCGGCAAAAGTTGTGTCGCAAAACTTTTCTCCATGTTTAAGTGGATGGAAAAGGTTTTAAGTCAAAAGAAATACAAACTTTCATACTTTGAACAATATAATAGGTTCAAGACAAAGTTGTGTGCATATCATAGAATAGAATCCTTCATCTATGAGAACTCATACATCAAATTTGAAGGAAATCTATATGATTTTTTGTATGAGAACGGCAATTTCAGCGTAACCGAAAAGAATCGTGATATAAAAGGCATCTCAAAGGTAATGTATGTTCCGGCAGAACGTTCAATAGTAAGTGTCGCTGAGAACAAGTCAAAGCTATTGAAAGAGTTGCCAGATTCAAGTGAGACTTTCTCAGACGAATTTGTAAACGCAAAGAAATTCTTCCAGAGCGGGTATAATCTTCCGTTTGAGGGATTACGTTTTGAATATGACAGTTTGAATGATACAGGCTGGATTCAGGGTACAAACTATAAGGTTAGACTCACCAATGCTTCTAGCGGAATTCAGTCATCCCTTCCGATGTGTATTGTATCAGAGTTTCTGAGCAGTAAGATTTCTGACAAGGAAGAAATAAAACTCTCCAAAGAAGAAAAAGACAAGTTGGAAAAAAGAGTAGCTGAAATTATGCTGAATGAAGAATTTTCTGATAGTATCAAGGATATGATGATTCGTCAATTGTCAGACGCCAATAGATATAATCAACTTATAAACATTGTTGAAGAACCAGAATTGAACCTTTTCCCACGTTCGCAGATGGAGGTGCTCAAATCTCTGATTTACAACAATGCGAGTTCCGATGAGAATATGCTTGTTTTCACTACTCATAGTCCATATTCATTGGCTATTATCAATACAATGATTATGGGCGCCAAGGCGTATGCTAATGCGAATGAAGAATTGAGGAACCAGATAGAAAGCATTTTGCCTGTAAAGTATCAAATAAATGACGATAATATAGCAGTTTATCGTTTGTCTTCTTCTGATGCAATCTATTGTCAATCTGTTATAAATCCGAATACGGGACTTGTATCAAAGAACGAATTAGATTCTGCATCAGACGATATTATGCGAGTATTCAACTCTTTATACCAGTGCTATGCCAAGACTCTCGCCAAATAATATTTTGCCTGCTGCCATCACAAATCTTAGATTGTGCACCGCATTACAAAACTGTGGTGCTATAGGTGTCGCTAATGCTTTCGACAAAAGTTCCGCAGAAAATCTTTACGTTTATGATGATGGTAGTCTTGGCTATACAGATTGGACTGATGTGGTACCGGAGTTTGTTTCGAAGTGTTTCGTTGCAGCCAATCCCAACAATAATACGATTGCTTTGCTGCCACTTGACGGCAGAATCCTTACTGGACCGAGTGTTATTGCTGGCGGTGTATGCGATGGAATGCTTTTGACAGATAAAGAGATGTGTTTCATTGAGTTCAAAACGAATGTTACATCCTCCAACTATCAGACTATTACTCAAAGGGCAAATGACGCAATCGATCAACTATGGCACACATTTGATGGTATTATCAAGCCAAAATGTGCGACACAATCAATTGCTGGACAGCCCATAGATGTTGAGCATAAACTTTTCGTTGATTTCCATGTTGTCTTTGATAAAGACCTAGAAGTAACGGGGGCAAGCTCAGAACTAATGGATTTACAGCTACAGTTTTTAACGGACAAAAGTCATCCTCTCTATTTTGATGATGGGAAAGTTTTCCAGTAAATCATTATAGTCCAAAGGAAGAATTCAATCAAGAGAAATAAGTCGAATGATAACAAAAGACGAAATACAAGAACTGCTGCATAGCACGGAATCCTATCGTGTGGAGCGAACCACTTCAACAGGTGACATGGATAAGTTCCAGGAAGCCATCTTTGCCTTTGCTAATGACCTGTCTGGTTCGCATATAAAGGGCTACTTGATACTGAGGGCTTACGACAATGGCGGTAATGTTGGCGGTAATGTTGGCGGTGATAATGTCCCCAGTTTGTCCCCCAGTTCTGTCCCCAGTTGTCACAAGTTGGAAGGAGAACGTCTTAAAGTTCAACATGACCCCTGAATCCTGAACCAAAAGTAGGCTTATACCCTCGGAGATGGCTCGTAGATGTAAGAAGACGGATAGAAGTAAAATAGATACATAATATGAGCAATCAAGATATACCAAATCCGCCTGATGAATCTCTTCATCGAGTTTGGCCCGTATAAAGCAACAGAACCAGCAGAGGTGATAGAATCTGTTCATGTTAATGATATTACAAAATGATAACACGTAAAGAAGTACGAGTTAAAAAAATCCGGATTCTTTAACATGAGGATGAAGACGAGTTAAGTTTTAACATAAAATGAAACATAAAGATACAAGATGACGAACGGAACATATACAGGTCAGACAGACTGGCGCGTTGGAGGCGTGTCCAAGGCGTATTGTAGCGAGGTCGTTCCGTTGTCGTTCGAAGGTCGTAGCAAGGACAGAGATAGACGTAGAATAGGCGTTCGATAGTCTCTCGATAGGGAAAGAAGACAGTAAGAAGTAAACAAGAAATTAAAAAAGCAAAATATAACTCTGATGGATTACGACAATGGATTCATATTGCAGAAGACGGTGGACTGGTCGTTGCTGAATGACGGGATGACCATTCCGGTGTCGGTGTGCTCGCTGTTCAAGGCGTGGGGTGAATCCATCTTGACGCACGGGCAGAGCAAGGACATCAAAATACTGATTGACGGCGAGTTCTACGATGCGAAGCTGAAAAACCAGAACTTCGTGCGGAGCAACAGGGCGGGGCATAAGGATGTCATTCAGATTCGCTACAGTCGCCAGTCACCGTTGGCCGTCAAACTGCGGGCCGTGTTCCAGGAGAGCTATGCGTACCTGTTTGTGAAGAAGCAGGTGCTGGGCAAGAGCAAGCGACAGATTCCGTTGCCTGACGACCTGCAGGAGTACATCCGGCTGTATCTGACCTCGTCGCCCGACGTGCTCTGCATGGAGTGTTGCTCCAGTTCCGACTATCAGCAGCTAGCCCACACGCTGAACGCCATTCCCGAGGAGGTTTACGAACAGAGTGACGATGACCAGTTCTTCATGGCCGACAAGACCGCTTCGATTGAGGAGAAGCAGCGGCTGGTGAAGTATCGTCGCATTGACCGCAGCATCATCCTGACCTTGAAGCGGTTCTACGACTATCGCGACGAGATCAGCGGCGAGAAGATTGGCGACGAGTATGGCGACAGCGTTGTCGAGGCCCACCACATCGACTACTTCACCCGTTCGCAGAACAACGACTCCACGAACATCATTATCATCAGTCCCAATTACCATCGCATTATCCACAAGAATAATCCTATGTTCAATCGCAAAAAGTTCGAGTTCCCAAATGGTGAGGTATTGCGGCTGAAGCTGTATGAACATTTGAAAGTTTGATACTTTATGGAGATACTATCACATTTCAGAACCATAGAAGAGCTTACTAAAACACTCTCGCGAGAACAAGGATTACTGAGCGAGATGTTTGAGAAGCGGAAACTGATGAAGTTTCCGCAAGGACTGGCTTTGTAATTGGTGGGTGGTAATGAAGCCCGACTGAGAAAACTGCTGGATTATGGTGTACTAGTGGAAACGGGTAATACAGTAGAGATTGAGAGTGACTATCTCAACTTCTTTGAAGAAGTATTGAACGTGAACGAGGAAATTAGTGTTCTGAGCGTACAGGAATGTATCAACACTCTAAAAGAATACATTGGCTATTTTTTACAAGAAACGAATACCAACCGTAAGGCAGGATATCAGGATAGTGTACGGCAACTACTGAAGAAAACGGGATTCAGGACTCTGAAGAATGTGGTGGACCTGAAACGCAATATGGATAATGCGTATAAGCAAGAGCCTAACTATATTATCAAGAAAAAGAAACTTCAGAACCTTGATGAGAAAAGTCACAGTATCCGTTCGATGATACGTGAATGTGAGAAACTGATGGACAATGAGCACGCCTTCTTCCTGATGGCCAATGATCCACACATGGCAAAGACGTGCAGCGACGTGAAACACGACTTTGTGGAGGCGTACCATGCGTTGATGGAAATAGACAGGCAGATTATTGTTTATATCAACCAGATAGAACAGCAGAACCAACTCTATAAGAAGATACGTAAGCTGAAATATCTGCAAGACCAGTTGCTTATCAAGACAGATACCAATCTGGTGCAGGTGCTGGATGAAAGTAATCCGCTATGGATGGAATCCCGCCAATACAGCAAAATAAGGCTCTCTTTGGAAATGCTTAGAGAGAATGACCAGATAGTAAGCATTCTGAGACGGATAGCCAAGCGCAATGGTCTGCGGAAAACAGCCAGGACAGAGGCGGAACCGCTGACAGACGAGGACTTGCAAGGCCATGTGCAGCGGTTAAAAGATGTCGATCCTGCTGAGGTATGGAATGCCTTTTCTGCTTCGAGCTACAACCTGTTTGATTTCATCCTGAGATATGATTATAAGACCAAGCGTGATATAGAAGATCACGCAGCTCTCTTTTGCCAACTGGTCATTTTGCATCCTGAAGAATGCCGAATGACAGGGAAATACGCCACCTATCAAGACATTGAATATCCTATCATCTATGCGAAATAATACTCAACGAATATACGAGCGACTGAGCCGCGGAGAATTCCTTTCGGTGGACAGTACTGAAGCCTCTATCCGTCATCTGTACGAGGATATTGAGGAGAACTTCGACGATTATGCAGACTTCTTCAAAGAGATTGGTTTGCAATTGGAGAGTGGCAACGGCTACTTTTACTTCTCACGTATTGGTGAGGGTAAACAATCCATAGAACAAAAGTTAGAGAGTTTTTCGAAATGGCTTGACTATCTGGACTTCCTGAAGACCTATAACCAGTCGTTTACGGCGGGCTATCAGTTTCGAAAGAGCAATCTGATAGAGCAGATCAGCCTGGACATTGAACTGAAGGAGAAAGCAGGTCATCTCTATAAGAAATATGGCGTAGGCTCCTATTTAGAGATAGTGAACAAACTGTTGCAGGAAATGCAGAGTATGGGCTTTGCCGAGTGTGTCAGTGAGCAGGACGAAACCTATAAGATTACATCTGCATTTCACTATGCTGAAGAACTGGTTAACATGATTCAAATAGCCAACGAAGATGAAATACCTGAATAAGATCATATTTATCAATAGCGCCAATATACCCTACGCTGAAATTTCTGTAGATGGCAACGTACATTTCACGGGAACCCAAGGTGTGGGCAAGAGTACTGTGCTGAGGGCATTACTTTTCTTTTATAATGCTGATAAGCATCGCCTTGGCATACAGCAAGCTCAAAAGTCGTTTGACGAGTTCTATTTCCGCCAGTCAAACTCTTATATCCTTTACGAGGTAATGCGCGACAATGGGGCATACACTATTTTGGTGAGCCGTTATCAGGGACGTGCCTCATGGCGATTCATAGATGCTCCTTATCAGCGTGATTGGCTCGTAGATGAAGACAAACAAGTGTTGAGCGATTGGGTTAAAATACGCGAGCGAATCGACAAAAACGTGTCTGTATCTGCAAGAATAGATTCTGGCGTGATGTTTAAAGATATCATCTTTGGCAATACTCACGACCACAAATACACTCGCTATGCCTTGGTGCAGAGTGCCCATTATCAGAATATTCCACGAAGCATTCAGAACGTATTTCTGAACACCAAACTGGATGCCGACTTCGTGAAGAACACCATCATACAATCTATGGCAGATGAGGATCTTCCCATCGACCTGCAGACTTATAGAAGACTGGTGACTGACTTTGAACGCGAGTATGACGAAATAGACTGCTGGTTCAGGCAGACTCGTGACGGTAACTACCCTGTGCGCCAACAGGCAGTGAAGATTGCTGAACAGGGGAGGAGAATCGTGGCTCTCGACCAGCAATTATTAGATGTATGGCGGATGTTGAATCACGCTGTGGCTGAAAGCGAAGAGAAGATACCACTCTTGGAATCTGAGGCTACTGAACTAAAAACAGACATCGATAAAGAGCGCACCCGTGAAAAAGAACTTACAGCAGAATATGAAAAGGAAAAAGATGCGCTGAACCAAGAATTGGGAGGCAAAAAGAGTAAACTGAAAGAGATCGTTCAGGCAAGAAAAGAATTTGAAGCACTGGGTATCGAAGAGAAACTTGCATTGGCCGCTCGTGAAGAAAGCATCAAACAAGAGACTGCTGATAAGCAAATGTTATTGGATGACCTATTGAAAACCCATGCGTCGATAGAGGAAAAATACAATATCGCCAGAGGGAAGCTGAAGAATGCCCGTCAGTCATTTGAAAATGCTCAAAAAGAAGCCTATTATCAGAAGCAAGAGTCATTGCAAAAGGAACGAAAGCTGCTAGAGGATGAACGAACGAAAAACAGAAACTCACTAATGGATGCCTTCAACAATTGGCGGCATGAATCGGATGAGCGACTGGAGTTGTTACAGAAAGAACAAAACAGGGCTGACAATGCCGTAAAAGATTTGCGCTTGTGGCATCCCAAGGCTGATGAAGTGACTCAGATAAAGGAACAGCTTCAGAAATTGGAGGTAACAGAAAAGGAAAACGCTGCACGACAAACAGCCGTAAAGAGTCAGATTGCTCAGATTACCACTGAGTATGAGATGAAAGAAGCAGAACTGAAACAGGTCTCTCAGCGCGAGCAAGAACGTTTAGAAACTAACCGATCACAGTATAGAGAGCAAATCACCAAGATTGAAGAATTGCTTTCAAATCTTGACGGTTCGTTGTATCAATGGTTAACAGAAAATGCTGAAGGTTGGGAAGAGACCATCGGAAAAGTGGTTGATGAAGAAAGAATCCTATATGCCGGAGGACTTGAACCCCAATTTGTAAAAGCAGCATCTGATGGCTTATTTGGTGTCAAGCTGAATTTAGACAACATTGATGCCGTACATCGTACCCCCGATGATTATTGTACAGAGAAGAAACATTTGGAAGAGCAGCTGCAACAGACAAACCGAGAACTGACACAACTGCCTGTCACACTTCAAGAGGACATTTCGAAACTTGGAAAGAAATATGCTGTTCAGCTCAATCCGCTCCGTCAGCAAGCAACATTGTTGAAAGTGGAAGAAGAACAGATTCCCGTGAAGCGTCAGGATCTGCAAAATCAGCAATACAAGTTGGAGATGGAAGAGCAAGATCTGATTGCACAGGAAAAGGAAATGCGTGAACGGGCTTTCAATGAGGCTCTGCTTAAAGTACAGGCAGAAAAAGAAGTTCGCGAGGCGAAAGAGGCTAAGAATAAAAAGGAACTCAAAGACCTTGATACAGCCTTCAACAAAACCTCAAAAGCCCTTGACGAAGAATTGCGTGCATTCAAGGTATTGCAGGACAAAGAAGCGACCACTAGAGATCAAGAGTTCGATGCTCAAATGTCTCAACTTGACGAACAGCAGAAAGCAGAACTGGCAGGAAAGGGCGTGGATGTGACGCTGCTGGATCAATACCGCAAAGCTTTAGACGCTCTCAAGGAATTGTTGAAACAGATAGAAGCAGAACGTACAACGGTCATCAGATATCGTGATGCAGAGCAAAATCTGTTTGCGAAAGAACCTGTAGTCAAGAAGAGTATCAAGGACATTGAGCAACAGCTTGCAATGATGCGTCAACGCTATGAAGACAAGCGTACCCGTATCGAGAAGAAACGGCAGGAGTTGGAAGAACTTCAGAAGTCGATTCTGAAGGACTTGACGCACAGACGTGAGGGACTGAACCAATACCATCAAATGGTGGAGAACGAGCATCTTGTGCCAGACACATTCCTCTCAGATGACAAACTGATAGTGGGCCATCAGGACTGTCAACAACTCATCAGCCAATTGAGAGGAATAGTCAATCAGAAGCGGGAAACGATAGAAAAACTGAAGGATACTGTTATCAACTTCAATCGCAACTTCAAGCCTCAGAATGCGTTCCATTTCAATACGATGCCTGTAACAGATAATGATTATTTGCAGATTGCTGTTGATTTGCAAGACTTTATGGACAACAACAAAATTGAAGAGTTCCGCCGTCGCACCAGTGAGCATTATAAAGATATTCTGGGACGTATCTCTACAGAAATTGGTGCGCTAATGAAGCGTAGGTCTGATGTGGACAGCGTGATACTCGATATCAACAGGGATTTTGTAGAGAAGAACTTTGCTGGTGTCATTAAAAGTATCGAACTCAGAGCCAATGAGTCATCCGACAGACTCACGCAGTTGCTCATGTCCATTCATGACTATACAGTGGAGAATGCGTTGTCGATTGGTGAACTCAACCTTTTCTCAAGCGACAATCGTGACGAGGTGAACCACAAGGTTGTAGATTACCTGAAGAGTCTCTCCCATCAGTTGCAGGATGAACAAAGTCGCCCAACGGTATCACTTGGCGATGCATTCCGTCTGCAGTTCAGAGTAAAAGAAAACGATAATGATACGAACTGGGTAGAACGTATCAATAATGTGGGGTCTGATGGAACTGATATTTTGGTTAAGGCAATGGTGAATATCATGCTTATCAACGTGTTCAAAAAGAAAGCAGAAAGGAAGAATGGCAATTTCATCGTACATTGTATGATGGATGAGATTGGGCGACTTCATCCCAATAACATCAAAGGCATTCTGCAGTTTGCCAATTCGCGTAACATCTATCTCATCAACAGTTCGCCAACGTCATATAACCCATACGATTACAAATACACCTATCTGCTCAGTAAGCATGGTGTAAAGACAAGAGTGGACAAATTGTTGAAACGAACAAAATAGGACTGAATTATGGCAATAAGCGCATCCATACAAGCATTGATTTCTGGTGAGCAGGTGGCTGGTTCAAAGCTAAGCAGCAAACTGCTTAATGAACTGATGGCAGAAGGGCTGTTGTCAGTCGTGACTCATGGTTCGAGAAAATCCTATCGCGCTCGTGACGTTGAGGCCTTGAAAAGATATCTCATAGACAAGGATGAAAGCTATCGAATGCTTGAAGTCAGCAGTTTCGTTTCTCGTGCTTCTTTGGCGGCAGAAACAGGAAACTCTAAGTTAATGACAGTTCGCTCTTGCCCTGGCTTCCCTGTTAATAGCTACGAGCCCATCTCATGTTCACTTTGCGACAAAGATTTTGTTGTCAATCCACATGAAGGCAGCTTTGTGTTCATCGACAACTGGCAGCAATTTTCTATTCCTCAAGACATAGTCGTTGTGGGTATTGAGAACATGGAGAACTTCCGTAGGATTCGTCAGCAAAAGAAATTGTTTGAATCTGTGCTGGGTAATATGCCGCTGCTGTTTGTCTCTCGCTATCCACAATCGACAGACCTGCGTAATTGGCTTATGGGTATTCCAAATAGGTACGTACACTTCGGTGATTTCGATTTAGCAGGAATTCACATCTTCCTGACAGAATTTCAAAAATATCTTGGTGATCGTGCATCATTCTTAATCCCTTCTGATATTGAACAACGATTGACTCAAGGTTCTGCAAATAGGTATAATATTCAATACAACAAATTTCATACACTTCGGTGTACTGATACAAAATTGCAGTCGTTGATTGGGTTGATCATGAATTATCATAAATGTTATGACCAGGAAGGGTACATTATAAAATAAAAACAATAGTTACGCCTATGAAGATTGGAATTTATGAGCAGATAATCAACCAGTTGTTCGAAGAGAAAATCTCTTCGATTGACCAGAACCGGTTTTACATCGGGGAGCGGGTCATTAAGAAGGATGAGGTGGCAAAGTTGCTGTCGATGTATTTGACGAGCATCTTTGAACAGGTGCTGTCGGATATGGTTGATATAAATGATGAGACTGATGAAGAAGACGAACAAAAAGATTCATCTGTCAAAAGGGGGCTGGAGTTAGCCAATTCCATCATTCGTAAACTGGTAAATGAGTTCCATTTGGATTCTGGCAACTTGGTTTCTGCTCAGACCAAGATTTTGACAGCAGTAATTGATAAGACTCAATCGGATTATCCAGATTTGGCAAAACGTCTGGAGGAGATGATGCCAATGAAGGGTCTCATAAACGGGGCTCTGTTTACAGGCAAGGGGATGAAGATGTATACGGAGTTACAGAAAGAAATAGTCTCAGCTGATGAAATCCGTTTGATGGTGTCGTTTATCAAGAAACGTGGGCTTGCTCTTATTTTGCCACGGTTGAGAGAGTTTACCAACAGAGGAGGGCAACTGAAGGTAATCACAACAACCTATATGCAGGCTACTGATTATGATGCCATTATCCAGCTGTCATCGTTGAAGAATACAGAAATAAAAATTACATACGATGTCTCCTCTGAGCGCCTTCATGCAAAAGCTTATGTTTTCCTTCGTGATACAGGCTTTAATACAGCATATATAGGTTCTTCAAATATCTCCGAACAAGCACTTGATACAGGTGCAGAATGGAATGTGAAGGTAACGCAAATGGAGCAGCCACGAATGATGAAGACCATTCTTTGTGCATTCGATGCTTCATGGTGGGCAGATGGTTACGAGACTTTTGTGAATGGCGAAGATAACGAGAGGCTGAAAGCAGCCTTAAACAAAGAAGTGGATAATGAAATAGATTTCTCGACACTTAAGGGCTTAATTCGTCCTTTCGATTATCAGCAAGAGATTCTATAACGACTTCAGGTTGAGCGCGAGGTGCGGAATCATTGGAAGAATCTGGTGGTCGCTGCAACTGGAACAGGCAAGACCGTAATGGCTGCCAGCGATTACAAGGCATTTGCAGAGAAACACGAACGTGCCCGTCTGTTGTTCGTGGCTCACAGGGAAGAAATCCTCCGACAGAGTCTCCAGACTTTCCGGCAAGTACTTTCTGACTATAACTTTGGCGAGAAATGGTATGGAGGCGAAGAACCTGCAAATTATGAATATGTGTTCGCCTCAAAGGACACATTGAACAACCGTTTGGATAGTTTGTCATTACCTGAAGACTATTATGATTATATTGTCGTTGATGAGGTTCATCATGTGGCAGCATCTTCTTATCGTAAGATAATTAACCACTTTAGATCTAAAGTGCTTTTAGGATTGACGGCTACTCCTGAGCGAATGGATGGAGAAGACATTACACAAGACTTTGATGGTACCATTTCTGCAGAGATACGTCTTGATGATGCACTGAACAAAGGCTTGCTGGCTCCGTTCTATTACTATGGTATAACAGACTCCGTTGATTATTCAGAGGTTGCCTGGGATAAAGGTCATTATGTGGCATCTGAACTTTCTCGTATTTATAGTTACAATGATGCACGTACTGCTGTGATTTTGCAGTCTTTGCAGAAGTATCTGACCAATATTCGTGATGTCAGGGCTTTGTGTTTCTGTGTTGACCAGCAACATGCCAAATATATGGCTTCCAAATTTACGCTATGTGGATTGAAAGCCGATGTGCTGACCAGTGAAAACGCACAGATGCGAGCACCGCTTTACAGACGATTGAAGAATAAGGAAATCAACTATCTATTTGTAGTGGATATGTTCAACGAGGGTGTAGATATACCCGAAGTTGATACAATTCTTTTCCTTCGTCCCACGGAGAGTCTCACTGTGTTTATCCAGCAGTTTGGACGAGGTCTCCGCAAAGCAGAGGGAAAGACACATGTTAATATACTTGATTTTGTAGGTAACAGTCGAGCTGAATTCAATTATACCGACCGCATGCGTGTGATGCTCGGCAGAACGTCAATGAGTGTCGTAGAGGAAATGGAACGCGATTGCCCTCACTTGCCTTTAGGTTGCCGAATTATACTGGAGCCAAAGGCAAAGGAGCATATCCTGAACAATATCAAGGGGGCTATTCAGCGTTTTACGGCACGAAAGGTCATCGCATTGGTTCAGAACTTCGAGAGACATCACTCAGTTCCGCTTACGCTCTCCAATTTCGTAAGAATCTATCAGATGCCCGTAGATAAGCTCTACAAAGGGAGAACGTGGAATCAGATATTGTTTGAGGCTGGGGTGGGCGAAGAGCAATCTCGTTTTAATGAGGAGCTAAGTCGTGCCGTATTCCGTAAGTGGTCCGCAACGGACTCGTATTCCTATTTGAGCTTTATCGAACAACTTGCAAAACGAGCGTTCAGAGTGAGAGTAAACAGAATGAATGCTGTTGATCAAAAGCGATTGCTGATGCTCTACTACGACCTTTTTGAGACGGCTGGAAGATTTGTAAGCCTCCAAGATATGGTTGATGCCCTTGCTGCTGACAAACTATTCTTTGAAGAGCTTGCTGAGGTGATAGGAGTGATGCTTCAAGAGAACAAAGCCTACGAGAAGCCGGATAACTCCCAGTTGCCAAATTTCCCATTGAAGCTCCATGGCGTATATACAAAGGCACAGATTCAGGTTGCTATCGGAACATCGACGTTGGCACGAAAATCGTCAGCTCGCGAGGGTGTGGAACGCAACAAACTGCTGAATGTGGAGGCTATGTTTGTCGATATCATCAAGAATCGTGAAGAGGGCTCTACGACTGATTACGACGACAAGGCGTTGTCACCCTATCTATTCCAATGGGATACTCAGAACCGAGTAAAGCCTGAATCAAATGAAGGTCAGGCTTATATCCATCAGACACAGACCATGCTGCTCTTTGTCCGTGAGCAAAAGAACTTTGTTGAGGACAAGACTCGCACAATGGGATATGTTTATTTGGGTCGTGTTACCCTGAGCGACTGGGAGTACAAGAATTTAGGAAATAGGATGCAAATGCAGATACGTTGGAATATGGTGGAACCGATTCCCGGCAGCGTGATGCACTTCGCACGAATGAAAGAAATTGCATAATTATGAAACAGATAGAAGTCGTAGCTGCGATTATTCGCAAAGATGATAAGATATTCGCCACACAGCGAGGATACGGCGAGTGGAAAAACTGGCGGGAGTTTCCTGGCGGGAAGATGGAGGCTGGAGAAACACCAGAGGAAGCTCTGAAGCGGGAGATTCGTGAGGAACTGTCGACGGAAATCAGCGTGGATGAATTCCTCTGCACGGTGGAATATGACTACCCTAAATTCCATTTGACCAAGCATTGCTATCTTTGTTCACTGATGACAGATTCTCTACATCTGAATGAGCATGAGGCAGCAAAGTGGCTCACTAAGGATGAGTTGAATAGTGTAAAGTGGCTGCCTGCAGATGCGAAATTGATATCACATTTAAGAAGTCTGAAGGAAGAGAGTAGATGCTGAATTGAGCAATAGAACAGAAATCGAAAACGTTATAAAAACATATGAGCGAAAAGCAGAAATACATTGACTTTGAGGCTTATGAACGTGTGGCAGAGTCACATAAACGTGAGCGGTTTTCGGCTTGGCGTACTGCAATAGGACTTCAAGACGTAGATGGGCTTCGTGTGTCTGACTATCTGAAGGAAATAGCAGTAAAGCACATTGAGGGTGAAATCACCATCGATGAGGTGAGAAAACAGCTACAGTCTTATTATGTGAATAAGATTACGCATGATGCTGACGATGCAGAAAAGGAAGAGGCAGACCGTGGCTGCCAATATTACAAAGCAGCTGAATGAGCAGTCTTTCTCGCTTACCCCTTTGGAATTTCTGAATATCCATCGACATCTGTTTGAGGGTATCTTTAAGCATGCTGGCGAGATTCGCCCGTATGACATCAGTAAAAAGGAGTGGGTACTGCAAGGCGATTCTGTTGTGTATGGCCGTGCTGCAGACATTCATGCGGCATTGAAATATGACATACAGACGGAACGTGATTTTAGTTATAAAGGTACTAGTGATGCGTTAATTTAATGCGCTGTTTATATAACTTATTAATATTTAATGTTTTACTGATGTTTTGGCTTATTCACGATTTGAATCGCATTCCGATGCGATAAATCGATTCGACATCGTTGCAAGTCCTTAACTACAAATTATTTAAATAGCTCTTTGACATTTTACGATTTGAAGTGAGCGTTTGGCTAAATTTGTGGCTGCTAATAGCCGCAAATTATGAACCAAGGCAAATATGTCTTCTCGCAAGTAATGACATACTTCCCCAGAAGGGTCTTCGAAGTCGCCGTTGAAAAGTACAACGGAGACTTCCACGCCAAGAATCTGAACAGTTACAGTCATTGTCTTCATCTTATGTTTGGCCATATGGCCGGATGCAAGTCTTTGAAAGACATTGCTTTAGTTCCAAGGTCAATCAAAAAGGCTGCCTATCACCTTGGTATTCCAACGGTTGTTGACCCTTCGTCCTTATCCAAGGCAAACGAGGTGCGGGACTACAGGATCTTCGAGGAACTTGGCATGTGGCTCATCCGCAAAGTGCGTCCGATGTACGCAAAGGAGGATATTCCTGACGTCCATCTTCCCGGCTGGGAGATCTTCGCGATAGACTCCACCACCATTCCTTGCAGCATCAAGCTGGCTGAATGGGCTCTTGGCAAGTACTCGAAAGGCGGCGTTAAGATGCATACTGTCTTGGACTTACGCGGAAGCATACCGGACTCCATCTACATAACGGATAGCAGATATCATGATAGCAACTATCTGGATGTGTATGAGCCATACAAGTGGGCAATCTATACGATGGACAAGGCCTATGTGGACTTGGAAGCCCTTTACCGGATGACCGAGAATGAGACCTACTTCGTTACCAGGGCAAAGACTCCCATGAAGTATGAGGTGGTTGAGACCAACTACAACATCAATGACCTGGTGGGTATCGTTGGAGATAAGACCATTCGCTTTACAGGCTATGCCAGCCGGAAAAAGTATCCTAAAGACTTGCGCATTGTTGAGTTCTATGATGCTGAGAAAGAAGAGGTTATCATCTTCCTTACCAACAACTTCGAACTCGGACCGCTTGTAATTGCCAACATCTACCGCAACAGATGGCAGATTGAGTCGTTCTTCAAATGGATCAAGGGCAACCTGACCATCAAAGCCCTCTGGGGATACTCGGAGAATGCTGTCAAGATCCATCTTTGGGTCGCAATCAGCACTTATCTGTTGCTCGCCTGGGTGAAAGCTGCGATCAAAAGCCCGCTGACCATTACGGAAGTCTCAAAGGTGGTAGGAGCATCGCTCCTTACCAAGACTGATCTCCGCGAACTGCTGGATGTTCCAGCCCCACTCACTCAAAATCAAAATGTCAATGAACTTGAATTAAACTTTTAAACCAAAATTTATCGCATCAGTAGTAATATTACTACAACCACGAACGAATCAAACTGCGGTTAAACGGAATGAGTCCGGAGCAGTACCGGACTTATTGTATATAATAATCTATTATTAACCGTCCAACTTTTTGGGTGCATATCAGGGCGGTGGGGGACAAACCAGCAAGAGTCTGTGGCCGGCTTGTCCGGTCACAGTCTCTTGACCTTATTCCCTTTATGCGCGATGTGCGGCGCGGAATGAAGAGTTTCGCAGTGGAGCTGCCATAAGTGGAGTTTGGAGTGGCGCTTTGTGTCCTGGAGGACGTAACCAAAGCGAGTGAGCGGAGCTTTAGCGCAGCGAACTGGCTTTGACCGCCTTCATATTGACATACGCATCGGCACTACAACTGGAACAGGTCACCATCGGCCTAGATCGCCCCGAGCCCCATCAGCATATACCTCAATGCTTCTGCCTCATCGGCCACATAGGGCTTCCTGGACAGGACCATGCGGGCAATCTTAACGCCGTCATCGGCTTTGGTTATCTGCTGGAAGAATGGTTTTCCGTACTCCGGCCAGACCAACTCGGCTTTGTCGCCTTCATCGACTAGATCCACATAGACGACAACTACCCAGCCGTAGTCGGTGTCGTACTTCTTACATCCATTGACCTTTATCTTCATTTCATTGTCCTTCACGGTGACTGTTCCTTTCTCGAAGGCCATATCGCACTTGGTAATTTCGACAGAAGGGATGCGCATCTGCTGTGATAGAATGGCGTGGTCCTCGTAGGAGACATAGCGGGGCGTGGCGATGATTTCAATGGCCTCGACATACATTCTGCCGCTGTAGTTCAGCGGATTGGTGCTCTGCGCTGCTGCAGTGAAGGATGCCAGCAACGCGAAGGTAAATACTAAGATTCTCGGTTTCATGTTGATTTGTGATTATTGAGTGTTATGTTTCTGTAACGCAATTATTGTCACATTCAGGTCTGCTGCCATTTCCTCCAAATGTTTGATAGGATTCTCTTCCTCAAGAAGATGAATTCCGTCAATGATGAAGACCCGCACCTTCTGCTCGGAGATAATAACCTTCGCCATAGTGTGCATTTCGCCAACCGATACTTCAGTGGAATCATCCAAAAACAAAGGGGCTTTTGACAAAGAGATGATTCCGTTTTTGGCCTTATCCCATTCTTCTTTCGGTGCTGTAGCAAGCCTGGCGATATTATCCGTGTATCGAGAGAATATAATGGTCAGAAGATCACTTACGATATCATCCTCCTTCTTCTCAAGTGAGAAGAGAACGGTAGATATTCTATTATCGACGGCCAATGGAAAAGCGACCTCTGCGGCAGTTGATGTCTGGCTTTCTTCTTCGCCGTCATCGATAAGAAAGAGACCGGGCTCCAGACTATTTTCGGATATTTCTTTAATTGACTTGATTGTCTTTACCATATGTTTTTATTCGAAATGATTCTGTGGTTCATAATATTCAGCCAGTTGCTCAAACATCTGTTTGCGCTGTTCGCGTTTCTGGCTTGCCCTAACCAGGCCACGGACTTGACGATGAGTTCCTGTAGAAGAGGAATGACCTCTGAATGTGGGCGAACCCATCATCCGATGAATACAGCAATGGCAGTGTATTAGGACAAGCTTAGAAGGACTATTTTTCGGCATCTCATCTTGTCTATGAGGATTATGAACAGGGTCGTCCCACTTTGATGATTTGAAAGACGGCCCTGTATAACAGCGCCTCATGAAGTTGTCTCTAAGTTCACTTCGGCTCATACCTTATAGTTTTTCTGATTGATCTTCGTGGACTCTCACCAGGATGACGGGGATGCCCATGCCTCTGGACAGTCCTTCAAGGTGACTGGCTATCCATTCTCTACCTTTCTCCGGGTGATCTTGGAAGTATTTAGCGGTGAGGCGCTCTGCACCGCTGATGATGAGGGCTCGGACGAAGCGGCGGTTGATGATGCCGGTGGCTTTGCGAAGAACAACTTTAAACTCGGGATTCTTCTGGTCCAGGACATAGACGGTACCGACAGCCTTCTCCTGAGGGATCAAGGATTCTATAGCTTCTTTGTGACCGTCCAGGGAAATGCAGAGGACAGATGTGTTCCACTTCTTGCGCAGATCGGACGCCATCTGGGCGACGATGAAGGATTCGCTCACTTCGTCAGTGGCGGTGATACGCTGTACACGACCCTTCTCGTAACCAGGGATTTGATTGATGAATTCTGCCATATCGAAAGTTTTTCTGCAAAATTAACCGGACCTTCGGCAGAAATTCGGCAGAAGCTAAGAAATTGCGTTAAAAACGGAAATATTTTGGCAGATTGTTCTGCCCAGCTGGAACTGCTGCCCTTCAGTTTCGTGGATGTGGCCGAAGAGATGCCACCAGGGCTGGGCCTTCAGGACGAAGTTCAGAATATTCAGAGACCCCAGGTCATTGTCCAGGATGCCGTAAGGTGGCCAGTGTGTGACCAGAATGTCAGTATCGTCTGGTATGTCTTCATCGGCAATCCTGGCATCTCTGGAGATAGAGCCAATGACAACTCCGTCGCATTCCTCCACAGCATCCTGAAGAACAATAATGCCGGCCGCCTCAAACTTCTGGACAACTGTTTGATATCGGATACGGCTGAAAGATAATTCGTGATTACCGGGAACAAAGAGTTTCCACTTGGCAGGGAGAGCCCCGAACCAAGCTATGAAGTCATCATACTCTCCACCCTTCAGGTCATCCTCTACGGCATCTCCGGCACAGATGACAATATCCGCATCCTCCGGCACCTGCAGGCGGCGATGGTTGCCATGGGTGTCGGAGAATGCGATGATGACTTTATCATTAAGAGATATCACAAGACTGGTTCCTTATAAAGTTTTCTATCCGAGATTATCTCACGGACCGTCTTATCTGATTGATATGCTTTTTTATCCAGCAGCAGCAAGCTACCGAAGTAATCTCTTACACTACATAGCTGATAGTCAAAAGAAGCGCTTATTGAATATGCGGATAAAATCCTTCTGACCATTTCCTCTGCCAAGATACTGAACTGCGTGGCAAACTGATTGTCATCGTAATTTGCCGCGACATTATTGAAATAAATATGCCCTGTAGGTTTCTTCTCTAATGCATAGAGAACAATACCAAGCAGATGACACGTTTCCTGTTTGGCATCAAACCAAGAAGGTGATTCTTCTTTTTCGGCAAGGGCACTAATGCTATTAATGAAGGAAACAAACTCATCCATTACCTTCTTTTTATTATGATACCTTTCACCAATGGAATAGTTTACTTTCTTGCCACTGACACTCAAATAAACTTGATCTGTATTCCAATATGCTTCAGGAAGATCTTTCAAATAGTTTTTATTGAGCGCCGTCTCTGTATACTTGCTCTCAATAAAGACAATCTCATTACCACTTTCAAAATACACATCCATATTCGGGGAAATCTGGCGAGCCCCTGACTTAATCCCAGGTAGTTTCTTCTCAAATTGAATTACCGAGTATCCATCATCAGAACCCATCCATGAGTACAGGTCAAAACAGAGTCTGGAAGAGCTTCTGGGACTCCAAAACTTCTCTTTCAATTCGTTGCCACTACCTTGTAAATAATGAAATACAAAGCTGTCGAGTTTTCCATCCTTCTTGAAAGGATAAAAGAGACGGCGCAAATAATCAATCTTTAGATCCTTATTCATTTTCTACTGATACTTTTTGCTCATAGATTTAACCACTTCTGAAATACTCTCACGTAGTCTCTTCGGCTCCAGGACCTCAATCGAATCCCCAAACGACAGGATGTCCTGCTTGAAGTCATAGTCTGGGACGAGGTTATAAGCGAAGATGCTGTGGTCGCGGTGTGTTTCTACCTCCTCCTCCTGACTGCTGTGAAGCGGCAGAGACCGGAAGTAGCGGACCTGTTTGCCATAGACCTTCAAGAGGACCTGCTGAGGCTTCATGTCGTCGTACTTGCGCACGCCGTACAGAGACTGGAACCAGGCTTTGGCATCCAGATCCGTCGGTACCTTGAATGTGTCGGAAAGTATATCTACCTCGAGCATGCGGTCTAGGGCGTACATGTGAGGTTTGTAGTCCTTGTCGTTATCCTTGTGGCAGTACAGGTACCAGCGGCGCTTGAACTCGCGGATGAAGTACGGCTCCAGCTCGAAGGTCCGCTCCTCGTCCATGCGATAACCCTGATAGCGTACCTTCAGCTTCCGGTTGTCACGGATAGCTTGGATGACTGTTGTGTGAAACTGGTGGCTGGAAGGTACATTCTCAAAGAATATCCTGTCCTTCATACCAGCACTCTCGTTCAGAAGAGAGTTCAAGCTGAGGGGGTTCAGCATCCAGGAGCGGATGCCTGTCCCGTCCATATCTTCTTCGTTGACGATGCTGTAAGTGTTGTCCCTACGGTCGCAGACAATCTCGATACCGAAGATGTCGGAGATTGCTTCTATATGATTCGCGAACGTACGTGCGGGAAGGTCACTTCCAAGTTCATTCACTGAACTACGCCGCCACAACTGCCTGATTTGAGCCAGTGTAAGCGGCCCGCGGCTCTGGAGTGTCTCCAGCAGCCAGATGTAGGATTTGAAGTAATTCTTTGCCATATCTGACCATAAAGATAGCAATATTTTCGGCAAAATAATGGCAGAATATAGAAATAGTGTATTTGCCGGAATCTTACTGAAGCACCCATTAACTTTGTCGCCAGAAAACGAATGAGAATATGGAAATCAAGCAACTCGTGCCAATGTCATTTGACTTTTATTTTGGAAATTATATAGGAGTTGGCTAACATTTTCCTTATGATGCTGATATTTTAAGTAATTGTGATTCGTTGGTATTCCTGCATAAGAATCTGTATGTAAAGGACCCAATCTCCATCGTAGTCATATAAGACAAGGTGTGGCGGAAGATCCCGGGCTTATGCATCGGGTGAAAAAAGAGGCTATCCTCACCCG
>JABLTL010188772.1_pt1 | contig 41474 bp, 35 predicted proteins | sample 7160151 | NCBI WGS metagenome assembly JABLTL01 (sample SAMN14651223, study PRJNA627086) | human gut metagenome | isolation source: feces | host: Homo sapiens | reverse complement strand
TTGATAGTTGTGGCTTTAATCGATGTAAAGATGAAAAAGAAAATTGCATATCTCGCCATTTCCCTTGTGTTTGTTCTTTCTGCGTTGACGGTGGGCGTGCAGCCTGCTGAGGCTCAAGGTGCGCCGGCTACAGCCCAGGCGGCATCTGCATCGGCTCCATCGGCGTCCGCTTCGAAAGAAACGAAGGATAGTACGGCGACTGAGGCCGGGCAAGACAGCCTCGACAATGAGGCGTTGATGGACGAAACCATGGCCGTTGATAGCGCCTCTGTGGCCCCGGTCGAGGAAGTGGGGTTCCACAAGGCCTTGAAGACAAAGTTTATCGAGGGTAACGCAGGGTTCATGTCGCTGGTGGCCCTGGCATTGGTTCTGGGCTTGGCCTTTTGCATTGAGCGCATCATTTATCTCAGTCTTTCGGAGATCAACGCCAAGAAATTCATGAAAGACCTCAATGCGAAGATCATGAGTGGCGACGTGGAAGGCGCCAAGGCGCAATGCCGCGACACCCGAGGCCCCGTGGCATCCATCTGCTATCAAGGCTTGGAGCGCATTGGCGAGTCGATGGATAACGTGGAGCGGAGCATCGTTAGCTATGGTTCGGTGCAAAGCGCCAATCTCGAAAGGGGATGCTCATGGATTACCTTGTTCATCGCCATGGCACCGTCGCTCGGTTTCCTCGGCACGGTGATAGGCATGGTGATGGCGTTCGACCAAATCCAAACGGCGGGCGATATCAGTCCGACCATTGTGGCCGCGGGCATGAAGGTGTCGCTCATCACCACCATCTTCGGTATCATTGTGGCCCTGATATTGCAGGTGTTCTACAATTACATCCTCTCAAAGATCGATAATTTGACCTCACAAATGGAGGAGTCGGCTATCACTTTGCTCGACTCTATGATGAAATATAAACTCACAAGACAATGATTACGCTTCCCCATCGTTGGCGGCAACTGCCTGCGGAGAAGCTGTCGTCGAAAGTGCTGGGCCTGCTCATAGCCCTTGTTATCTTGCTGTTCGCATTGTTTGGACTGGTGGGTTACAACCGTCCTTACGATGAGGACCCTAACTTTGTGGCTCCTCTTTTCACGGATGTGCTCATCGTCTTCATGGAACTGTTGGTGGTTTTGGCCATGGGTTGTGCCGTGTGGTCGATGGCGAGAAGCCTGAAGGTCAGAGGGAAGAGTGAGGCTTATGAGAACAATGTGCCTATCAAGAAGATAGGGTATGTTGTGTCGTGGGGCACGGCTGCGCTGCTCTTGCTGTCTTTTCTCTTGGGATCTGCCGACTCTATGGTCATCAATGGGGTGGAGTATACGGATGAGTTTTGGCTCAAAACGGCCGATATGCTCATCGTGTCGTCGCTGGTTCTGATAGTCGTTGCTATCGGAGCCATGGCGTATGGTGCCACAAATTTTATGAGGAGAGGTCATGTTCGCTAAGCGTAGACATCAGGTTCCTGGACTGAACACCACGTCGACGGCCGACATCTCGTTCATGTTGCTCATCTTTTTCTTGGTGACAACAAACATGGATGTCGACAAGGGCTTGACGCGACAGTTGCCCCCGGCCGATAAGCAGGAGCAGCAAGTGTCGCAGGTGGAGAAGGGAACGCTGATGACCCTGACCATCACCAAGGACAACGCGATGCTCGTTGACGGTAAGCCTACCCCTGTGAACAAGGTGTGTGGACTGGCCGAAGCGTTTGTGAGAAGGGTGGGGCGCAAGCATCTGGTGAAGATTGAGGCGGCTCCCGAGGCCAACTACGACATCTATTTCCAATTGCAAAACCAACTGGTGATGGCTTATGGACGCCTGCGCAACGAAGCGGCCATGAAGACCTATGGTAAGCCTTTCGCTAAGCTTACAGAGGAACAGCGTAACCATGTGAAAGACATCTGCCCTCAGCGCATCGCTGAGGATTATGGGCAGGTTGCCGTTTCGGCGGCGAATGCTTACGGTGTGGGCGAAACGGAGGCCGCTGGTACGGGAAAGGAGGAACGCCCATGAGCATGTTCAAACGACGTAAATACGAGGTGCCAGGACTGAGTGCGGCATCGCTTCCCGACTTGATCTTTACCGTGTTGTTCTTCTTCATGATTGTCACCCACATGCAGAAGGTGGCCGTAAAGGTAAAATATCAAGTGCCGCAGGGAACGGAGCTCACACGCCTTACTAAGAAATCGGCTGTTACTTACATCTATATAGGTTATCCTTCCGATGGCTTGAGACGTAAGGTGGGTGGAGACATTCGCATCCAGTTGAACGATAAGTTCGCTTCGCCCGAGGATGTTGCCGATTACGTGAGTGCAGAGAAGGCTCGCATGTCGCCTTCCGACCAACAGCAAATGATGGTTTCCATCAAGGCCGATCGACACACCTCGATAGGCTTGGTCAACCAAGTGAAGCGCTCGCTCCAGCAAGCCAAGGCGTTGCGCATTAGCTATTCGGCTACCGAAACGAAGGAAAGAAAATAAGCATAGCGCGTTAGAACTCTGACAATAACAGTCGATAGATATGAATAATTGATGATTTTAACCGTTACTATTCTGACATAGCTTCTCATCAAGTTCTTAAAGCAACCGTTGTCTTTCTTTGATACGAAACTTATGGGCGACTAGATGATACAGCGAATGAACGATCATGGCTGCGTGAACAATTTCCTTTCGCGGCAGACGCTCAAAATTACCTTTGCCATGCTAACCTTCGTGGCAACGCAAACCATCTGTAAGCATGCAATTCCGCATAGCATGGAGTCATGTTGATAAACTACTTTTACACGCCGCTTCATTGTTTCTCTATTTGCTTATTCTGCCTTCTTCCTCTACATTTGAATTGTTTTTCTTGAATGTCATTTTGAATTTGTTGATATTGTAACGCAACGTGACACTCACATTGCGACTGTCTGGAGAGAGCGTACGGCAAGACTCTATGTTGTATAAGCATGTGCTACTGTTTGGGGTTGCCTTGCGCAACAAGTCATTGCCAGAAATGATCACCGTCAATCTCTGGTCTTTAAAGAAGGTTATATAAGCGCCAACAGCAAGTCCGTAGGCAGGCTTGAAAGAAGAACCTAACGACTTATAGGCGGAAGCTACGTCTACGTTGCAAAACAACATCATGTGGCTCGTTATGTCAAACTGATTGACAAAATTTCCAGAGAACAATGCCTTATTTTTCTCTTTCGCTCCTAAGAAGGGGAGTTTTGTCATGTCATAATGGAAATCGCCATTATAGGCAAAGCGGAAAAAGCCGAACTTATCCGAATAGCTCATTTGCAAGTCCCAATAGTCAGCATTTATGTTGATGGGCTTGTTTACGATGATGTTATCCCCCATGGATGAAGGTTGAAATGCGTATAATGGATAATTGCGCTTATGGTAGTAGTTTAGGTTCACACTTACTTTGTTCTTGTAGACCAAGGCCAAGTATGGATTGTGCGAAACCATATGAGACAAAGACACATTTCCTTGTTCATAGAGATGTGCGTTGATGTAGCGCATCAAGGGTGATAGGTCTTGGAATCTGGGACGCTGTCCTTTGGCTTCGTATCCTATGGAGACAAGCCAAGAAGGCGAAACCTGATAATCTATCTGCAGAGACGGAAACGCATTGAATTGTTTCTTTTGTAAATTACTACTGCCGTATACTTCGTAGTGATTGGAAGCATACTCCAAACGGATGCCGCCATCAATATAGAACCGTTTGAATTGGCCCGATAAATCGGCATACACGGCTCCCACGTAGTCCTTCAGTTTTGTTTTGTTATTGTAGTCGTAGCTTTCCTCTTCGTTGTCGGATACAGAATGCCCATTGTTTACAATGTAAGAGTGCTTCATGCCTGCCTGGAACTGAAGGGCATGCCATAAGGCTCGATTATAGTCAAGTTTCAAAGTGTAGACTTCATATCTGTTCTTGCCATAAATATCCGCAAAAGGCGAATTACCCAACAGCTTAACGGCATTCTCATCCTTTGTGAAGGAATTTATATAACCTAAATTGATGCCCATGTTAGAATTTGGCGTGGTGTGCAGATACTTAGCCGCCACATTATGTGTGATGTCCTTGCCATTATCATTTTGCAGCGTGGTAATTTCCGTTGTCTGCTGATGGATGGTTGAGGCCTCCATGTCGTTGGATGCATTGGCATATCTCACTATGCCTAATATGTACTGAATATCAAACACGTTGTTGGAGGTAGGCGCAAATGATGTGTTGAGAATGACCCCATGTTGCGTGAGCTTGTTCACGGCGTTGTTTTCAGAAAGGTTGCTTGTTGTTATTTCTTTTGTGCTTGGCTCATGGATGGCATACTTGTTTGTCGCCGACTCTTTCGATCGTGAATCATTGAATGTATATGAAAGGTAAGTCTTCCATTTCCCGCTTTTGATATTGATGTCGGCTGTTTGTGAATCGCTGTACTTTCTAGCAAAGACCGACTTGTGCCTTACTTGAGAAGAAGCGTAGTCTTTTAACTCTTTCACCGTTCGGATTTTTATGACTGCATCATATTCTGAACCATAAGCGGAGGAAGCATGTGGCTCAACGCTAATGTCCTTGATTTGGGTAGGCTTTAAGGAGCTTATTTCCAGGGAGTTGCTGGCTTCCCGTCCGTTTATCAGAATGAGGATGTTTCCTTTTCCTATCATGGAGATTTTTTCATCGTTGACAGTCACAAAAGGCAAAAAGGACAAAACGGAATATACATCCGGTTGATTTTCCATGGAAGAGCCTGAAACGGCCATTCTGTATGCTCCATTCTTGTAGACTACTCTTCTCTTACTAGCAACAACGACCTCCTTGAGTGTCTTTTCATTTGCTTCCATCTTTATGATGCCAAGGTTTACCGAGTCGCCTTGTTGTTCAGCCAAGGAAATCTTGCTATCATTATAGCCAATACCAGAAAGTAACAAATAACACTTACGATGTGGAGAACTGATAGCAAAGAAGCCATTCGGATCGCTTACAGCCCCAGACACAAAAGTGGAGTCCTTGCAATCTTTCAACACCACACTTATATAAGGCAAACTCTCCCCTTGCTTGTTTTTCAAATAGCCAAAGTAGTTTTGGGCCATTAACATGTCAGATCCAACAACAAATATCATGAAGGACACAATAAACCTTTTCATAAATGCTTATATTTCTCTTTAAAACAAAAAAAGCATGCGCCAACCAAGGTCAGCATATGCTCTAATTCTCTAATTCTCTAATGTTGCTTGACCACGGGATTACTTCACTTTTTCGTCAGGAATTGTGGTCGTTGTTGTAGTGGTCATCACCTTGCCGCCGCAAATTGCCTCGAGTTCACTTGGGGACAATTCTTCAAATTTGGCAAATGTTTCCATTTTATTCCTTTTTTAATTGTTGACCTGGATCTACGTTCTTGGATGTACGCCTTTTAATCAGACGGGGCTGACTTATATCCATAGTGCTAATTGGGCAGAAAGGGTATCGGAATAATTGCGCCAAAACGAAAGAAAACTGCAATTATTTGTTTCGTTTAGTATTCCGAACGTAAAGGTATAAAGGATTTTTGGAACAAAGTAATTTTAGGAGGATATTTAAACTATATTAAACTACTTTGTACAGGATTAGACTTTCAGATGGAATAGTCTTCATCTATACCTCAAGTCTTTCTCTTGCTAAAACCGGATTCCCTGATCACAGAGGATGATGGTGCTATTAAAAAAGAACAAGAGATAAGGCCATAACCACTGATAAAAGATTTTTCCTTGGAGGTTGGGTCAAAGCGGCGAGCGATACCTTTCTTTAAATATGTATTGACCTTTACGTATTATTGCATCACTTTTCGATGTTGTATTCTGCCCTTGTTTTATATGTTTAACTAGTAATCTTGCATTTTTATGTCTTGTTTTTTAACCTGTGTGAAAAAACTGTGTGTTATGGGTGAGTATTTGTGTCAATCTGAAATAAATATGTGTTGAAAAGTTGCCAAATAGAATTATTATTGCTAACTTTGCACAGTAATAAAAATAACATTATGGCAAATCATCGTTTGGATGCTTTAGACAGAAAGATACTAAAATTAATCTCTGCTGATGCGCGCATTCCCTTCCTTGAGGTTGCGCGCGCTTGTAATGTAAGTGGTGCTGCTATTCACCAGCGTATTCAGAAGCTTACCTCGCTGGGCATTCTGAAAGGATCCCAGTTTATCATCGATCTAGAGAAGGTGGGCTATGAAACGTGTGCTTATGTGGGCCTTTATCTGAAAGACCCCAGTGAGTTCGATGCAGTAGTTGAGAAACTGAAGGCTATTCCTGAAGTAACGGAGTGTCATTACACTACGGGCGGATACGATATGTTTATCAAGATCTATTCAAGGAACAATCATCATCTGCTCAATATCATTCACGATAAGTTGCAGCCTCTGGGCTTGTCGCGCAGTGAGACCATCGTTAGCTTCAATGCCGTTATCGACCGTCAGCTTCCCATCTTTGACAATACGGATGAGGAGGAAGACGAGGACGACGGCGAAGATTAAGCCTCTCAATCGGTCATTAGACCAATAATAGGAAAACGATTAGGACATTATAGCCTCCCTTCCTATTCTGATGACCGATTTGAGTTAAATCGTAGGAACCCCTTTATCTGTTAGAACGATACGTAATGAAGGAGAAGCCTGTGTGCTTCTCCTTTTTTATTTCTGTCCATTGGCTTCGGTCTATCTCGGGGAAGAAGGCGTCGGCGTTGGCCGGGCTGTCGTCGACCCTTGTGAGATAGATGACCGATGCCCACGGGAGTGCCTGCTCGTAGACGCTTGCCCCGCCAATGACAAACACGGTGTTGTCTGCCGATGCGCCTTGCGCGTCGCCCACCGAATGGCCGCTTGGGGCGTTGCAAGCCTCAAGGGCGCTCTCCAACGATGGGAACACTTCGCATCCAGGAATACTCTCGACCGTTCGGCTCACAACCATGTTGCGCCTTCCCGGCAGTGCGCCATGAGGCAACGAGTAGAACGTGTGGCGTCCCATGATAATGGTGTGCCCCATGGTAAGCTGTTTGAAGTGGGCCATATCCTCAGGGATTGACCATGGCAAGCGGTTGCGGTAGCCGATGGCACGATTGCGCCCCATGGCTACAATGATGGCGATGGTCATAACACGTTGATGGGTTGTTCGGGCAGATGCGTGGTCTTGATCTTCCATTCTTGGGGATAGAGGTTGTTGGCCCTATTGCCGATGTTCTTGCAAAAGCCGATGGCCTGTCCCCGATAGGTGAGCAGCACAATGCCCTGCGGGGTGGCGGGCGATAGGCTGATGGCCTCTTTTCGGAGGTAATGGATAGCTTGTTCCCAACCGATTTCCACTTGCGTGAAGGCGCTGCGGTTGAGCGCTGTCGACAGGGCCAGTGAGGCGGCGGGAACGAGTTGCTTGCCCTTGGGAACGCCCAGGCCAACGCCCGCATGGATGACGTGCAGTGATTTGGCGGCCTTTTCGTATAATGGCAACCAGCGTGTGGGAATGGCGCGAACGATGGTTGGCGTTTCCACCACGGTCCAAGCGCCCTTGCCTGAGGCCCCATTCTCCTGAAGCCACAGGTTGGCCACTTTGGCGTATGCGCTTTGTTGGGTGCGCGCAGCGCTCTGGCGGTCTTTCTTACGGCGTGGCGCTTCGTCGTTGTCCTGCTTTCTCAGTACCGCCATGAAGATGCCTTCGCCTGGCGTGAAGCCCGGTATGAACCTGCAAACAGGCAACAGGCCTTCGTCTTCTCCACCATGCTGAGCTGCCGAGAGCCCGGTGCCCAAGGCGCTGGTGACGTGCCATGACGGGTCGACCGGTATGCTGATGAGTTGGGCTCCCAATTGGTCGATGATCCATTGGATGTTCTTCTCGTCCTCGTGCTCGTTGTAAGTGCAGGTGGAGTAAACCAATATGCCCCCCGGCTTGAGACTTGGCCAGATGTCCTCAATGATGCTACGTTGCAGTTCGGCGCATTTCTCCACGTTCTGTGGGCTCCATTCCTGGATGGCCTGTGGGTCTTTGCGGAACATGCCCTCGCCTGAGCAGGGCACGTCGGCCAGGATGAAGTCGAACGCCAGGTCGGCCTTGCGGAAGTCGCGTGGATAATTGTTGGTTACCACCATGTCGGGATGTCCCTGTTTCTGCACGTTCTCCGAGAGGATGGAGGCGCGTACCTTGATGGGCTCGTTGGCCACCACGACGCTCCCCTCGGGCAGTGCGGCGCGTAGGGTGGTGGTCTTGCCTCCCGGTGCTGCACACAGGTCGAGAGCCACAACAGGGCTGTCGACCAGATGTCTCACCACATGATGGATAAACATCGACGACGACTCTTGCACATAATAGACACCCGCATGGAGCAGGGGGTCGAACGTGAAGTCGGGGCGGTGGGGTAGCACGCGGCCCTCGCCACACCACGCAATGGGGGCGACATTCTTGTCTGCCACCAGTTCGCAGCCTGTGATCTTAAATGGGTTCAACCTGATGGTGGTTTGCGGCGCCTGTCGCAAGGCTTCGCAAAACTGCGCATATCGTGCCTCGCCAAACAAGGGTTTGGTGCTTTCTTCGAAGGCTTTGGGAAGAGCAATGTCGTTGGACATAAGTCAAAGTGTTAGTGTATCGTACCTCATGATTGGGAGGAAGAACGCATGGTTCCTCCTCCTTCGTCATACGATGTTTAGTCGAATATTATGCTGTAGCCATCCTCCTGAAGGTCTTTCTTGGATCCTTCAGTTTTCTTCTTGGGCTGTTTTTTTAATTTACCTTGCTCGTCAAAGAGACCGTATGTGGTTCTCAGCACCATAAATTCGGTACGGCGGTTCAGCTGGTTGCAAATTTCCTGCTTCTTCTCGTCTTTCAGTGCCTTGATGAATTCCTCGGTCAGCACATCGCCCTCTTTGAGGAACGGGTATTTCTCTGTGAGCTTCTTCTTCACGGTCTTGGGCTTCAGCTTGCCGTAACCCACTGGTGTGAGTCGATCGGCGGCAATGCCGTGCTCAATGAGATAGTTGACCACCGATTCGGCCCTTCGCTGCGAGAGTCGCTCGTTGTAAGCCTCCGATCCCTTGTAGTCGGTGTGGGCACTGAGCTCAATGGTAACATTGGGGTTCTCGTTGAGCAACGTAACCAGTTGGTCGAGCGCCGTCTTGGAACTGTCGCGCAGGGTGGCCTTGTCGAAATCGTAGAAGATATTGTCGATGAGTGTGGGGGCTGAGATGTTGGCCAAGGCAAACTGCAAGGTCGTGTCGCGGCTCTCCTTGGGATTGGTCAGTGCGCGAACCTCCTCCTTGTGGTTGAGGAATCCCTTGCAGGTGGCTAAGAAAAGATACGTGACGCCCTCGTTGAGCACCTTGGTGAACGAGCCGTCGGATCGTACCGACAGTTTTTCGTTGGTGCCGTCGTCGCCCACCACGTACACCTCAGCCGCTGGCAATTCGTAGCCGTCCATTTCGTAAACCCATCCTTTCACCGTTTGAACAATCTCTGGGTTGTAGAACGAATAGATGTGGTCCCAACCACGACCGTCGCCTCGGTTTGACGAGAAGAAACCTTGGTTGTGCGGCCCCTCGAAGGTCATGCCAAAGTCGTCGCCTTGCGAGTTGAGCGGATAGCCCGGATGGTAGAGGTGGTATTTGTGATCCTTGCCTATCTTGGCAATGTAGATGTCGAGTCCACCCAATCCCTTGTGGCCATTGCTTGAGAAGTAGAGGTCGCCGTTGGGTCGGAACGTTGGGAACATCTCGTCGCCGGGTGTGTTGATCGGCTCGCCCAAATTTTCCACTCCGCCAAAGCCGCCCGCTGTCAGGCGTACGCGCCAAATGTCGAGTCCGCCCTTGCCTCCTGGCATATCCGACACGAAATAGAGCCACTCACCGTCGGGCGATAGGGCCGGATGGGCAAAACTCGACAGGGTGTCGTTGCTTAGCTTCACCTCCGACGCCTTGCTCCACGCTGCGTCCGACCGGCTCGACTTCACGATCTGCGCATAGCGGGGATACGACGGGTCGGTGGCGCATTGGGTGAGATACATCTCGCGTCCGTCGGGCGAAAAGCAGCACACTCCTTCGTCGTAGGCGGTGTTGAGGCCACCGTTGACAGGTTCGGGCTTGCTCCATTTGCCCTTGTCGTCTTTCTCAGAGAAGAACACGTCGGCTGGTTTGGTGCCCGTTATGCCGCTCAACTCATCGCCTTGCGCCTCGTTGCGGGTCGACGTGAAATACAGTTGGTCGAACTCGTCGCCAAACAACATGGGCGAGTATTCGGCGCGTCGTGAGTTGAAGATGTCCATTTTCTTCACGGTGTATCGGCTGCCCTGTTCCTTGATGGTGGGTGCGTCCTTGGCCGATTCCAATCCCTTGCGCGCCAATACGTTGTCGGGCATGGAGTCGAGCACGAGTTGGAACTCGGCCGCGGCCTCCTTGTAACTGCCGTTTTTCATGAGCAGTTGCGCCAAGGAAAGGTGGTCTTGCGTCTTGGCTTGGTTGTATCGGATCACGTTACGGTAGGCGGCAATGCCCTTGGCCGTTTGCAAACTCTTGTCGTAACACAGCGCCATCTTACCAGCTGCCACCCCGCGCTTGTCGCGCTGCTTGGGTGGAATCTTCTGGTAAGCCTGCTTAAACTCATTGGCGGCATCGAAATATTCACCCAGGGCAAGATACTTCTCGCCCTTCTTCATGTTCCTTTCTGCACCGCAAGAGGTCAATACGGCGAGTGCTATCAGGAGGAAGCACAATGATGATATGTAATGAGGCTTGGTCATATAGATATAACGCAGAACGACGGGTGTTATTATAGATAAGGTAGGCAATAGGACCATTATTTTTAATTTCACGGCGTTTGGATGCTACGCATTTTGCTTCCCGAGTGCTCAGAGCGGGCTTGTCATGCTATCGCTTAGGTTTGGCTCCGATACGGTGAGTTGTGAAAAAAGCCAATGGTGTATAGATGCTGGCTTTCGGGAGAATTCAATCTGCACACAACATACTATGATTTCAGGTCGTCTTGCATTTTTCGTTGAGAAATAGTGCCTGTCTCGAGGGAATTCACTATCTTTGCATAAGATAGGCTGCACTCGGCAATTAGAAAGCAAGCTTTCATTGCGCTCGCTGGCACTATCTTTGCATAAGATAGGCTGCACTCGGCTTCACCTCCATTTGCGCGAGAGTTGCACCTGTTATAATAATGATGTAAGGAAATGAAAAACATTATCACTATTTTGGCCGTATGGCTCTGCTGCATTGGGGCTACAGCACAAGTGCGCTCCCAAATGACAGCCTTCCCTGGTGGAAAATATCAAATATACCGAGTGGCTCTGCAAGACAAGCGGGGTTGTAAGGCGTCGCTTAAACATCCCGAGAAATTCCTTTCGGAGAAATCATTGCGCCGGCGCGCCAAGCAACATCTGCTGGTCGATTCAACGGACCTGCCCCTCTCGCGCACTTATCTGAAAAAGATGGCTGAGCAAGGCTTTGCGATCATCGGTGGCAGTAAGTGGAACAATACGGTGCTGGTGAAGGACACCTGTGCATCGGCTCCCCAGCGCCTCTGTGCGTTGCCGTTCGTGACATCGGTGGTGAAGGTCTTTGGAGGAGTCGACTCTGTGAAGCTCACGCCTCCCTCCACGGTGAGGCCCGACACGCTTGTCGCCCGATACAAGGCGAAAACCCGCTATGGACAAGGCGAGCATCAGATAAGCATGCTCAACGGACAAAAACTGCATGAGGCGGGGTTCAACGGCAAGGGCATCCTCGTTGCGGTGATCGACGGTGGCTTTATGAACGTTGATAAGATTGGTTATTTGAAGAACGTGAATATTGTGGGTACGCGCGATTTCGTGTATCCCTATACGGCGAATCTCTATGATGAGCTTGACCATGGCACCGAGGTGCTCTCCACCATTGCCGCCAATAGCGACAGCGTCTTTGTGGGAACGGCTCCGGGGGCATCCTTCTTGTTGTTACGGAGCGAGTTTGGACCGTTGGAGAATCTTGTGGAGGAGGATTTCTGGACGCAGGCTGTTGAGTATGCCGACTCGGTGGGTGCCGACATCGTGACATCCTCATTGGGCTATACCGAGTTTGACGACAAGGCTGCCAGCCACAAATATCGCGAGCAAGACGGGCGCACGGCTCTTATCTCGCGCACAGCATCGATGATCTCGGGCAAGGGTATGATTCTTACCAATAGCGCAGGCAATACAGGCGCCGCCAAATGGAAGCGCATTGGATTCCCGGGCGACGCTCACGACGTTCTCACGGTAGGCGCTCTCGCTCCCGATAGCACGAACACCACGTTCAGCAGCGTGGGTCCTACTTGCGACGGACGTGTGAAACCCGATGTGATGGCAATGGGTGGTTACTGCACCGTTATCAATGGAAAGGGCTTGGTGGCACATGCCAACGGCACTTCGTTTTCCACGCCCATCACTTGCGGCTTGGTGGCTTGCCTGTGGCAGGCGTTGCCCAACAAGACGGCATCGGAAATCATGCAGCTTGTAAGGGAGTCGGCAGATCGTGCCGATTACCCCGATAACATCTTTGGATATGGCATTCCCGATTTCTGGAAAGCCTATCAGATGGGCCTGAACAAATAACACGCTAAACGACAACGCATGGAGGGCAAGCCACTGACACTCTACGAACTGAACTCGCTGGTGCGCGGGGTCATCGAGTCGACACTCAACGCAGGCTACTGGGTTGAGGCCGAGCTGTCGGAGGCGCGTGAGGTGAGGGGGCATTGTTACATGGAACTCATCCAGAAGGAACCGTTCTCCTCCACTCCTGTGGCACGTGCTTCTGCCAAGTGTTGGAAGAACCGTTGGGGTGCGTTACGACCCAAGTTTGAACGCGTGACAGGTCAGCCGCTTCATGCCGGACTGAAGGTCTTGCTTTGGGTGACAGCCAGTTTCCACGAGGCTTACGGCTTTGCATGGATTGTGCAGGACATCGATCCAACCTACACCTTGGGCGACATGGCGCGCAAGCGCATGGAGATCATCCGCCAGCTGAAAGCGGAGGGAGTGTTTGAGTTGCAGAAGGAGTTGTTGTTTCCCATGTTTGCCCAGCATGTTGCTGTTATCTCATCAGAGAACGCTGCGGGCTATGGCGATTTCTGCAACCAACTCCACAACAACTCCCACGGCTTGTGGTTTTCAACCACCTTGTTCCCGGCCGTCATGCAGGGCGACCAAGTGGAACCTTCTGTCATCGACGCGCTCAACCGCATTTATGACGAGGCCGACCGCTTCGACGTGGTGGTTATTATAAGAGGTGGCGGCGCAACGGCCGACCTGAGCGGTTTCGACACGCTGGCGTTGGCAGAGAACGTGGCCAACTTCCCCATCCCCATCATTACGGGCATAGGCCATGAGCGCGACGAGAGCGTGCTCGACATGGTGGCCTACCAACGGGTGAAAACCCCGACAGCAGCAGCGGCTTACATCATCGACAACCTGATGGCGGTGAGTCTGCTGCTTGACCGATGCCAGGAAACCATCGTGCAACGCATCGTGCAGCGCCTTTCGTTGGAACATGCACGTCTCGATCGCGCTACAGCGCGCATTCCCACACTTTTCTCATTGGTGAAAGCCCGACAGGAATCCCGCCTCGACCGCCTCTCTACAGCCATTGCAAGCCACATGCGTGAGCTGCTGGCCAAGGAGCAGTTTCGTCTCGACCGACTCGCCTTGGGCATGGAGCCATTGGTTCAAAAGAAGATGGACGGTGAGAAACATCGCATCGAGCAACTTGCGTTGCGCGCCAAAAGTCTTGACCCCAACGTGTTGCTGGCGCGCGGATACAGCATCACACTGGTCAATGGCCGCATTGTTCGCGACCCCGAAGCACTGCAGGTGGGCGACGTGGTGGAAACCCGTGTGGAGAAAGGGTCGTTCCTGTCGACAGTTAAAGAAACACATACCCAACAACCCTCATAAAACTATAGAAAGTCATGGCCAAAGAAACCAAATACGAAATGGCGATTAGCCAACTCGAGGAAATCGTGGAACGACTGGAAAACAACCAGTTGGGAATCGATGAGATGACCGCCCAGCTGAAGAAGGCGCAGCAGCTTATCAAGCTCTGCAAAGACCGTCTTACCAAGACCGACGAGGAGATTCAGAAAATTCTCGGCGAAGGAAAGAACTAACAAACACAAGGAAATACAGCGCCTAAAAATTGCAAGTGATGATTATTATTTATACCTTTGCAAGGTGACTGTATGTAGAACTCTTAACAATAGATATTATGAAAGATTTAGACTGGGGTAAATTGACGTTCGGTTATATGAAGACCGACTACAACGTACGTTGCTACTACCATGATGGTAAGTGGGGCGAGATCGAAGTATGCAGCGATGAGTACATCAACATGCATATGGCAGCCACCTGCTTGCACTATGGTCAGGAGGCTTTTGAAGGCCTCAAGGCTTACCGTTGTCCTGACGGTAAGGTGCGCATTTTCCGCGTGGAAGAGAATGCCAAGCGCCTGCAAAGCACTTGCGACGGTATCGTCATGCCGCAGGTGTCGACCGAGATGTTTGTCGAGATGGTGGAGAAAGTGGTAAGGCTGAACCAAGAGTACATTCCTACATACGAGAGTGGTGCAACGCTTTACATTCGTCCGCTGTTGGTCGGTATAACACCGCAGGTGGGTGTGCATCCCGCTCACGATTACCTCTTCATGATCTTTGTAACACCCGTGGGTCCCTACTTCAAGGGGGGATTCCAATGCAATAAGTACGCCATCGTGCGCGACTGGGATCGCTCGGCTCCGCTCGGAACAGGCGTGTATAAGGTGGGTGGCAACTACGCCGCTTCGCTCAAGGCCCACATGTTCGCTGCTTCGAAGGGTTACGGATCGGAGTTTTATCTCGACGCCAAGGAGAAGAAGTATGTCGACGAGTGCGGTGCAGCCAACTTCTTCGGCATCAAGGATGGCACGTATGTCACTCCGAAGTCTACATCGATCTTGCCTTCCATCACCAACAAGAGCCTGATGCAGATTGCCGAAGACCTCGGATTGAAGGTGGAGCGCCGCCCCGTCCCCGTGGAAGAGCTCGACTCTTTTGAGGAGGCTGGCGCTTGCGGAACAGCCGCTGTGATATCGCCCATCTCTGAGCTCGACGACCTCGATACCGGAAAGAAGTATGCGTTCGGCGACAAGCCCGGACCATGGTCGACCAAGCTCTATGAGACGCTGCGTGGCATTCAGTATGGAACGGTCGAGGATAAGCACGGTTGGACAAGGGTTGTCATCGACTAATCTGACACGACCACTCCCGTTGGGCATCGTTCCAACGAAGCATAAATAACAAGAGCCATCGTCTTTTTCGGTTGCCATAAAACCGAAAGGATGATGGCTCTTGGCGTTTTTGAGGCACAAGACAATCGCTTTTGCCGCATATTTTTGTAACTTTGCAGCCAAAAAACATCAATATGGGAAAAGGTAAATTAGCCAAATTTGCAGAGATGAAGGCCATGAAGAACGTCTTCGAGTATCCATTCTCCGTTGTCGACAACGTGCCCTTTACCATGAAGGGACATTGGCGTGAGCAATATTTCAATAACGATAATCCCATCGTTTTGGAGTTGGGATGCGGCAAGGGCGAATACACTGTGGGCTTGGGGCGCCTGTTTCCCAATGTCAACTTTATCGGCGTTGACATTAAGGGAGCGCGTATGTGGACCGGAGCCAAGCAAGCGCTTGAGGAGGGGTTGGACAATGTGGCGTTCCTGCGCACCAATATCGAGATTATCGACCGTTTCTTTGATCCGGACGAAGTGCAAGAGATATGGCTTACTTTCTCCGATCCGCAGATGAAGAACCCACGCAAACGCCTGTCGTCGACCTATTTCCTGGAGCGTTATCGCCACTTCTTGGTCGACGGGGGAATCATGCATCTGAAGACCGACTCTAACTTCTTGTTCACCTACACCCGGCTGATGGTGGAAAAGAACCAGTTGCCTGTCGAGGTGTGCACGGAGGATTTGTATCACGATACGCCTGCCGCCATCGTCGACTCGCCCATTCTTTCCATCCAGACCTATTACGAGTCGATGTGGATGGCGCGTGGGCTCAACATCCGATACATGCGTTTCCATTTGCCGCATGAGGGACAACTGCAGGAACCCGAAGAGGAAATAGAACTCGACGACTATCGTAGTTACCACCGCACAAAGCGCAGTAGTTTGAAGACTGCCAAATAAACCCCAATCTGGATATTAGACCGAAACGGGAAGATTGTTAGGCTGTTATAACTATCCTCAATTCTGGTTAGCGTTTTTCCGGCTTCTCGCTTCCATTCTTGTCTCGTCATCGCCTGTTTTGTCAACACCGCGCCTATGGCAGCCTGCTTGAAAAAAGCACTGACAAGAATCGAAATCTAATGACAGGTTTGGAATAAGTCGACTGCGAAATATGCCTTGCGTATGGAAGGCTGCAAGACGAAACAACAATACGGAAACCAATACAGGCTGAGAGTTGCATTGTAAAACGCTATTGAAGAAAGCGTTGCAACCCTCAGCCTGTAGTGTAAAGGCCGGTGTGTTATAAGGCCGGTTTGGTGGGGAATACGTAGAAATGGCGGTCGGGACGGTAATCGATCATCCATTGGTCGACGACGATGTGGTTGTCGAGGGCTTTGATAACCAATGTGTGATAGCCGCCTTTCAGTTTGATGTCTGTGGTTCGCAAAGCCTGTCCGCGTAGCACATTCACTTTCCAACGCTCTGAGCGATAAGGCTCCTTGAGTGAATAAATCACGGGGTTGCCATCGTCTATGCTGATGGAATAACGTATGTCGCCCTTGTCGTTCGACTGCGTGGGAATCAGCGCGGTGTAAAGTACAGCGTCGCCATCCTTGGCGTAAAAACGATAGGTCAACGATTCGCCCTTGGGCAGTTTGACAGCTCTCATGGAGTGGCCCAGCATCTCTATGGGTTGTGCTCCGTCGGTTGCCGATTGGTAATCGCAGGCGTTTCGCACCACGCAACCATCCAGTTCCATCTTCGCTTCGAGCGGTTCCTGCACATACTTGCGCATCTCTTCGGCGGTCACCTTGCCAGGAAGCGAGGGCGCTTGGAACACTAACAGTCCGCGGGGAGCCATGTCCATCAGCCCGTTCCATTTGCCGTGGGCCATTTGCTTGTTATAATATTCGGTGAGAGTCTGTATCTCTTGATAGGCCTTCACGCTTCTCACGGCAGCCTCCAAGGCTTCTTCGTCCCTATGGAAGTTCTCCTTTCGAGTGATATGGCGTGCCTCTTGGGCTTGCAACTGCTTCGTGGCCATAGCGGCCGCGCAATAAACAGGATACTTGATGGCTGCGAAGAAGGCATCTTTGAGCTCCGGGCGAATCATTTGTTCGGCTGTGGCGATCTTGTGCTTCACGGCCTCATAATCGTTCAGGTAACGCTCCAACTCATTGCCAAACTCGTCGGCAGAGAACTCTGTGTCTTGCACGGGTGACCATCCGTTCTTATAGCGGTTCCTATCAAGCTCCACCTGGTTCCATCCCATAAATTCCGGACGGCGTATGCCGCAGAGATAATAGAACTCTGTCATGGCTTCAGTAAGCGGAGCGGCGGCTTCCTCGCCAAAATGCTGCGTGAGCCAGTCGCGTAGATGTTGCTGTAGTGATGAGGCTGTAACCGAATTGATATTCCACGCCATGTCCATAAACAGCGACAGGTCGTAGGCTGCCACCTTGGGATCGTGCACATTGGCAATCCAAAGGCGTCGGGCGTTGTGGTCCCACGCCTCACGCATCTCCGAATAAACCAAACCGGGTTGCGTGGTGGTCAGCCACAGGTAATCGTGGGGGCGACCCCAATAAGAAAGGTGGTAATACACACCGCTGCCACCTGCGCGTTTTTGTTCAGCGGCATCGGGTAGGCGGGTCAGGTAACCATAGTTGTCATCACACCACATGAGCATCACGTCATCGGGCACCTTCAGGCCTGATTCGTATATCTGTAGCACCTCCTTGTAAGGAATGAACACCTGCGGCACTTTCTTTAGGTCGCGGTTAACGGTTTGATGAAGAATATTGCGTTGCTCGTCGATGACGCTCTGCAAGGCCTTTACCCGATCGACATTCCCGCCCACGCCTTCCATCGAGCCATCGTGAATGCCACGCATGCCCAACGTGTAGAGCCCGTCCATGTGGGCCGTCTCCTGAGCGCGCTCACGCCAATAGTTTTCTACCTGCTTGCGGTTGGTTATCCAGTTGTACGGTCCCCGCTGCTTACTGTTCCACTCGGCCACATTGTTCCTTAGAATGGGCTCGCAATGCGATGATCCCAACACGATGTCGAACGAATCGGCCACCTCCTTGTTGCCTTTTACCTGGAAGAATCCATCGGTCCCCTCGTGCATGGCAGGCCACAGTGTGTTGGCGCGTAGACGAAGCAACAGCTCGAAGAGGCGGTGATAGTAGCGAGGGCCTAAGATGCCTGATTTTGAATGGGCGTCGACCAACTGCTTGTCCCACACGCGTGTAGACCAGTCTTCGTCGTTGATAAACACGCCTCGGTACTCCACCGATGGATGTTGTAGGGTCTCAAATTGCTCATTGAGCACCAGGTAATGTTTGCGCTGTGGTGTCACGTCACCCCAATCTATCCAGGGCGAAACACCCGCCTTGCGCGAAAGTTCCAAAATGCCGTATGCCGTGCCGCGACCATTGCTGCCTACAATCACGACCTTGCCATTGCGTATGCCCATCCAGAAGGCATCGGGCTTGGCAATGAATTTCTCAAGGGGAATCTTATAACCAGACAGACGCTTGAACTCCTTGTTGTTCAGCATGTCGAGCTGGTATATTTCTATCTTGCCCTCACCCTTGCGAGCCGATTTGCCAGTGACGGCTTTCATGTCGGCGGAAAACATGTCCAAGGCCTTGGCGACAACGGTTCCATAGTTTTTTTGAGTAGAGTAGGTGACATGGCCACCCGTGTACCATACCACATCCTTGGCCGACACGGCGGTCGACAAACCAAGGATGGCATGAAGAAGGAGGTATCTGATTTTCATGAATACGAAGATGTTATGATGGGGTTCAGCAGAACCTTTTGTCATCCTCGCCCTCAACAGGCAATGCGTTCCAGTTGACCGCGAAGGTGAAAGATCTGTAGCAAAGTTACTGAAAAATGGTAGAACAGAGGAAGATTCTTCCTTAAAACCATCATTCTCAATAAAAAAAGTGGTAATTTTGCGTAGAAATAGAACAGAGAAACGATTTGGCCCAACCCACCGATGGACTGCAAATGGCGTTTCTCCGATGAAATACAAAAACATAATATGACCCAAATGACGATTTATCCCAAGCTGATTACAGATGCATTGGCCACCGTGACCTACCCAGGAACCAAGAAAAACCTGGTGGAAAGCGAGATGGTGGCGGACGACATCCGCATCAATGGCAACAAGGTGAGCTTTACGCTCATATTCCCTCGCGACACCGACCCATTCATCAAGTCGACCATCAAGGCTGCCGAAGCAACCTTGAAGTACAAGTTGGGTGAGGACGTTGAGGTCACCATCTCTACCGAATTTACCAGCGCTAAGCGTCCTGAGCCCGATAAGTTGCTGCCTCAGGTGAAGAATATCATTGCCGTAAGTTCAGGTAAGGGAGGCGTAGGTAAGTCGACCGTGTCAGTGAATCTCGCCATCGCTTTGGCCAAGTTGGGCTACAAGGTGGGATTGCTTGACACCGACATCTTCGGTCCGTCGATACCCAAGATGTTAGGCGTCGAGGGCGAGCGTCCATACGCTGTGGAGAAAGAAGGCCGCCAACTCATTGTCCCCGTTGAGAAATACGGCATCAAACTGCTGTCGATCGGTTTCTTCGTAAACCCCGAAACGGCAACCCTTTGGCGTGGCGGAATGGCTACGTCGGCGCTGAAACAACTTATCGCTGACGCCGATTGGGGCGATCTCGACTATTTTATCCTCGACACCCCTCCTGGCACATCCGATATCCATCTGACCCTGTTGCAGACATTGGCCATCACGGGCGCTGTTATCGTGTCGACCCCGCAGAAGGTGGCGTTGGCCGATGCGCGCAAGGGAATTGACATGTATAAGAACGACAAGGTAAACGTTCCCATCCTTGGTTTAGTTGAGAACATGGCATGGTTTACGCCCGCCGAACTGCCCAATAACAAGTATTACATCTTCGGCAAGGAGGGATGTAAGAACCTGGCCAAGGAAATGGGTTGTCCGTTGCTGGCCCAGATTCCAATCGTTCAGAGCATTTGTGAGGACGGCGACGACGGTCAGCCAGCTGCAACGAAGACCGACACTGCCACTGGTTTGGCGTTTATCAATCTCGCCCAAGCCGTGGTGACAACTGTCAATGTACGAAACAAGAATCTGCCTAAGACTCATATCGTGCAGATTAAGAACGAAGGCTAATCATCGCAGGGTGGCATAGCCGATACCTACGCATGGCCAATTGGTCCCAAGTGCGTAGGATCAAAAGCATTATGGGTGCCGGGTAAATAACAGGATTTGCGTCCTATGTTATTTGCCCAGCACCTTTTTTCATAGCCTACGCGTCACCCGCTACCTTATAAATAGGTACGCCAAGTGGCTTTATTTTGATTTTTATGGCATATTTGTCGTCACTATCTGTTGCAAAAGTGCACATCTATTCGGATATTTTTGTAACTTTGCGGTAACAATGAACAACGATAACAAGAAAGCTACATTGGAGCTGGGCACCAAGCCCGTAGGCTCCCTTCTGCTGCAATATGCGCTGCCGGCCATCATTGCGATGACCGCCTCGTCACTTTATAACATCATCGACCGCGTATTCATTGGTCAGGTGGTGGGCGCCGAGGCCATTTCCGGCCTCGCCATTACTTTCCCGTTCATGAACCTAGGCGCCGCGTTTGGTGCCGCTGTGGGTGTTGGAGCGTCTACTTCCATTTCGGTGAAGTTGGGACAACGCGACTATCTGACGGCAGAGAACTTGCTTGGCAACACCGTTACGCTCAACCTCATCATTGGTATTGCGTTCAGTTTGGTTTGCCTGTTGTTCCTCAATCCCATCTTGCGTTTCTTCGGAGCCAGTGATGCCACTTTGCCTTACGCACGCGATTTCATGGAGATTATTCTTGCGGGCAACGTGGTGTCGCACATGTATTTCGGCATGAACGCCGTGCTTCGTGCGGCCAGCAAGCCCCGTCAGGCTATGATGGCCACCATCTTTACCGTGGTGATGAACATCTTGCTCGACGTGGTGTTCATCCTTTGGTGGCACTGGGGCATTCGCGGAGCTGCCTTGGCTACAGTGCTCAGTCAGTCGATGGCTTTGTGCTACCAGATGCATTTGTTTACCAACAAGCGTGAGTTGCTCCATCTTAAGCCCGGTATCTATCGCCTGAAGAGCGCCTTGGTGAAAAACATTATAGCCATTGGCGTGTCGCCCTTCCTGATGAATGTGTGTGCCTGCGTGGTGGTTATCTTCGTCAACAACCAGTTGGTGCGCTTGGGTGGCGACATGGCTGTGGGCGGCTATGGCATCGCCAACGCAGTGGCCACGGTGTTCGTCATGTTCGTTTTGGGCTTGAACCAAGGCATGCAGCCCATTGCCGGTTATAACTACGGAGCGCAAAATATGCACCGCGTGCTGCGAGTGCTCAATCTGGCCATTGTCTGCGCCACCTGCATCATGGTGGTGGGCTGGGCGGTGGCCATGTTCCTGCCTCACACCATAGCGCGCCTGTTCACCACTGATAGCCGACTGATTGATATGGCCGTCACTGCCATTCGGTTTGTCCTTTTGGTGTTCCCCCTCATTGGGTTCCAAATGGTGGTAACCAATTTCTTCCAGTGCATAGGCAAGGTTCGCATCAGTATCTTCCTCAGTCTATCGCGTCAATTGCTCATCCTTGTGCCCCTGTTGGGCTTGTTGCCCCTGTTCTTCCAGCTCAATGGCGTGTGGTATGCCATGCCCGCCTCCGATGCGGCGGCCTCGGTCATAGCCTTTTTCGTCATGGCCAATTACATGGGGAAACTCAAGGCCCAGGTGAAGGATCGTCAAACAACACTTACCCATTGAAAACATTTCGTGATATGAACGATAAGAAAATCATCATCAACGTTGGCCGCCAGATAGGCTCGGGAGGCCGCATCGTGGCACAGCAGTTGGCCAAAGACTTCGACTGCAAGTTCTACGACAAGGAGCTCCTCAACCTTGCCGCCAAGGAGAGTGGCTTTAGCGAGAAGTTCTTTGAGCAGAACGATGAGCAGAAGGGCTTCCTCAAGAACCTCTTCCATGTGCACGTCCCTCTCTTGGGAACCAGCGATTTCTATAAGAACGACTTCTCACAAGAGAGCCTTTACCAGTTCCAGAGCGACGCTATCCGTAAGGCTGCCAGTGAGGGCAGTTGTGTGTTTGTGGGTCGCACTGCCGACTATGTGCTGCGAGATGAGCCCAATATGGTGTCGGTGTTCATCACGGCCAATATCGACCAGCGCATTCAGCGTGTGTGTAAGCGCCACGGTTTTGACCGAGCCACGGCCCGCAAGTATATCCGCAACCATGAGGAAGAGCGCGCCTCGTATTACAATTATTACACCGGTAAGCAGTGGGGCCACAGTGAGAGCTACGATCTCTGCATCAACTCATCGCTTCTTGACATTGAGGAGACGGAACAGTTTATAGCTGAGTTTATCCGCAAGCGCTTCGGATTGTAAGAGGACAAAGGAGGAAAAATATCATGAAGATTGGCATCATATCGGACACCCACGGCTTTTGGGACGACAAATACGCCACCTACCTCGGCGAGTGCGATGAGGTGTGGCATGCTGGCGACATTGGCAGTATGGAGGTGGCCGATAGGTTTGAGGCCTTGGGACCTCGCTTCCGCGCCGTTTATGGCAACATCGACGATTACGACATGCGGTCGCGCTATGGTGAGCTGTTGCGTTTTGAGGCAGGCGGTGTCGATGTGCTGATGAAGCATATTGGCGGTTACCCCGGCCATTACGACCGCTCGGTGGAGCGCATCATGCGCACAAGGCCGCCTCGGTTGTTTGTCTCCGGACACTCACACATCCTCAAGATCATGCCCGACAAGCAGTTGGGCCTGCTTCATGTCAACCCTGGAGCCGCTGGGCATGCGGGCTGGCAAAAAGAACGAACGTTGGTGAGGCTGACCATAGAGCACGCTACCTTTACCGATTGTGAAGTGATAACCTTGGGAGGAAGATAAATGGACAAATACGCAAAACAGCTGAACGATTACCTCGAGCTGATGAGTCGGTCGACGCTTCTCGTAGATGAGGGCGACCGCCGCAACATGAAGGTGCTGCTCACCATGCTCGGACCTATCGATGAGCAGATCATCGAGGCGCGTTATGGTCTGTTTGGCCAAGAGCGCATGCCTATCGACGACATTGCTCGCCGTTACCGACTTGCCGCAGAGAACCTCGTTGATATCATAGAGAAAGACTTGCGGCGGTTGGCCATCACGCCCGAGTGGCAGATGTTGCTCATGCGTTTCAGTCCGTTGGTCAGGAGCCGGTTGGGACTGGAGCCCTGACATTACTGACAACGGTTAACAAGAGTTTGAAACAACTAAATATAGGGATCGATGAAAAAGATATTGTTGCTTGGCTCAGGCGAACTGGGCAAGGAGTTTACGATTGCCGCCAAACGGGCTGGCCAGTATGTCATTGCTTGCGACCGTTACGATGAGGCGCCAGCCATGCAGGTTGCCGACGAGCGCGAGATTTTCTCCATGCTCGACGGTGATGCGTTGACTGCCGTTGTGGAGAAGCACCATCCCGACATCATTGTGCCGGAGATTGAGGCCATCCGTACCGAACGTCTCTTCGACTTTGAGCGCGAAGGCATTCAAGTGGTTCCGTCGGCCCGCGCCGTGAACTACACCATGAACCGCCGCGCCATTCGCGACCTTGCCGCCCAGCAGTTGGGACTGCGCACGGCTAAGTATTTCTATGCCAAGACGTTTGATGAGTTTAAGCGTGCTGCCGACGAGATCGGGTTCCCCTGTGTGGTGAAGCCCCTGATGTCGTCGTCGGGTCACGGACAAAGCTATGTCCATAACGACGACGAGTTGCGCGAAGCCTTCCGCGAGGCCATGGAAGATGGCCGCGGCGATGTGAAGGAAGTTATCATCGAGGAATTTATCGACTTCGATTCGGAGTTCACCCTGCTCACCGTAACCCAGAAAAACGGTCCCACGCTCTTCTGCCCGCCCATTGGTCATGTGCAGAAGGGTGGCGACTACCGCGAGAGTTGGATGCCTTACGCCATTCCTGAGGAGTCGTTGCGCCAGGCCGAGCATATCGCAGCCGAGGTAACTGCCGCCCTGACCGGTTATGGCCTGTGGGGTGTGGAGTTCTTCCTCACCAAGCAGGGCGAGGTAATCTTCTCTGAGTTGAGTCCGCGTCCCCACGATACCGGTATGGTGACCTTGAGCCACTGCACCAACCTCAGCGAGTTTGAGCTTCATTTCCGCGCTGTCATGGGTTTGCCCATCCCCGCCATCCATTTGGAGCACAGTGGCGCGTCGGCCGTTATCCTCTCGCCTGTTGAGAGTCACGAGCCATTGGACTACAACCTCCTCGACGTGTGTTCCGAGGACCGTTCACGCATTCGCATCTTTGGCAAGAAGGATGCCCACGTGGGTCGCCGCATGGGTGTGGTGATCTGCTACGATGAGGTGGGTTGCGATATCAATGCCCTGCGCGATAAGGCCAAGCGTTTGGCCAAGACGGTGTTGGGCACCGATCCTTACATGAAAAAATAATCATTCACATGGAAAAGACAATGGGGCGTGTTATCGACCTGCCTAAAATCGTGGATCCACGGGGCAATCTTACCGTGGCAGAGCAGATGAAGTCGGTTCCCTTCGAGATCAGAAGGGTTTATTGGACGTATGATGTGCCGTCGGGAGAGCATCGTGGTGGTCACGCCCATCGCCATTGTCGTGAGTTCATTGTTGCCGTGAGCGGATCGTTCACCGTAACGCTCGACAACGGGCACGACAGACACTCGTTTCTCTTGAACCATCCCTATCAGGGCCTTTTGGTGGAAACGGGTGTCTGGCGCACGCTCGAAGATTTCTCCTCGGGTGCTGTATGCCTCGTGCTGGCTGAGGACCTCTTTGAGGAAGCCGACTATATTCGTGACTATGATGACTATCTGCAGGTATACGCCCGATAAGGCTACATTGTGGGATGAGTTTGTTGGCCGCAGCCGACAAGGCACATTCCTCTTTGAGCGAGCTTACATGGACTATCACCAGGACCGCTTTGCCGATCACTCGTTGATGGTTTATCGCAAGGCCCGTCTGTTTGCTTTGTTGCCCGCAAACGCAACCGATGGTGTGTTGTGGAGCCATCAGGGGTTGACCTATGGTGGATTGCTCACAGGACCAGAAGCCACGGTGGAGGATGTGTGTGACGCCTTTCGATCCATCAACGCTTACCTCCGGCAAGTGGGAATAACGCGTGTGGTTTACAAGGCCATGCCGTGGATTTACCATCGTTTGCCTGCCGAGGAGGACCTATATGCGCTGACCAATGTTTGTGGCGCGCAACTCATGGCGCGCCACATTTCGTCGACCCTCATCGCCAACCATAGGTTGCGGTTCATCGAGTCGCGTCGCAGCGGCATACGCAAAGCTCTCAGACAGGGCGTGTTGGTGCGCGAGAGCGATGATTTGGAGGCCTTTTGGAATATTCTCGACAACAATCTCGAGCATAAATATGGGGCACGCCCTGTTCACTCGTTGGCCGAATTGCAACTGTTGAAGAAGCGTTTCCCCACGCAGATCCGGCTCTTCATGGCCTACCGTGGGAGTGAAGCCTTGGGCGGAACACTCATCTATGAAACACCCCAGGTTGCGCATACGCAGTATATTTCGGCCTCACCCGAGGGCAAGGCATGTGGTGCGCTCGATCTGCTTTTCGACGAACTGCTGAATAAGGTGTATCTTCAAACGCCGTTTTTCGACTTTGGCAAGTCGAGCAATGGTGACGGGCACGATCTCAATGAGGCGCTTATCTTCCAGAAGGAAGGTTTTGGTGGTCGTGGCGTGTGTTACGACTGGTATAGCTATCTGCTCTGACCTGCGCCTTGCCGAATGCCAGTGGAATATAGTACGCGCATTGGCGGAATCCTTTAATAAGTAATTATCAATCATAACACAGAAAGCTGTGAACATACCCTATCTTTCCCTTCAACAAGTCAACCGACCGCATCTCGAGGAGATGGAGCGTGCGGTGGCGGATGTCATGGCGAGTGGCTGGTTTCTCAAAGGTGAGGCTACGCGCCTGTTTGAGACCGACTACGCCCAGTATATTGGCACGCGCCATTGCGTGGCTTGTGGCAATGGGCTTGATGCCCTGACCCTCATCTTCCGTGCCTACAAGGAAATGGGAGCGATGAAAGAGGGCGATGAGGTGATTGTTCCGGCCAATACGTATATCGCATCCATCCTTTCGATCACCGAGAATCAACTGACGCCCGTGTTGGTGGAACCAAGAATGGATACGCTGCAAATCGACGACACACTCATAGAGCAGGCCATTACGCCGCGTACACGAGCCATCCTCTTGGTCCACTTGTACGGCCGATGCGCTTACAGCTCGACGATTGAGCGGTTGTGTGAGAAGCATCATTTGAAGTTGGTTGAGGACAATGCACAAGCCCATGGATGCCGTTATGAGGAAGACGGACCGGCTCGTTACACAGGATCCTTGGGCCATGCTGCCGCCCATAGCTTCTATCCGGGCAAGAACCTGGGTGCCTTGGGCGATGCGGGCGCCGTTACTACCGACGATGATGCGTTGGCCGAACTGGTTCGGGCCTTGGGCAACTATGGGTCGTCGCGTAAGTATGTGTTCCCCTACAAGGGACGCAATTCGCGCATGGATGAATTACAGGCCGCAGCCCTCCGGGTCAAGCTGAAGTATCTCGACCAAGAGAACGAGCGTCGTAGGGCGATAGCCGATGTGTATTACAGGCATATTGCCAATCCCCATGTCATACTTCCAGGAATGGAAACGTGGCTTGGTGGTACCTCCCATGAGGAGGTTCGGTGGGCCAATGTGTTTCATATCTTCCCCGTGTTGTCGCCCCATCGCGATGCGCTCCAGCAATATCTCAAGAGCAATGGGGTGGGAACCATGATCCATTACCCCATTCCCCCGCATCAGCAACAGTGTTACGCCGAATGGAACGAACGCTCGTTGCCCCTCACAGAGGAGATCCATCAGCAGGAGTTAAGCCTGCCATGCAACCAATCCATGACCGATGAGGAGGTGGAATATGTGGTGAATTGTGTCAACGCCTTTGTGCCCGAAACGACGGCATGACGAAAGCTTGATCGACGCTTGTCCGCATTTTGCAAGCGTTGCGAGTATAACTATCAGCCACAGAACTTCATGCTTGTTGTTGCAGAGGCCATGAGGCTGGATGATAAAACAAAGAAATAAGAACAGATGATCGTTTGTATCGCAGAGAAACCGAGCGTCGCTCGTGACATTGCGCGCATACTTGGAGCTACCGCTCAGCGCGATGGATATATGGAAGGCAACGGCTATCAGGTGACCTGGACGTTTGGTCACCTGTGTGAGTTGAAGGAGCCCAACGACTATTTGGTCAACTGGCGCTTCTGGACGTTGGCTGCCTTGCCAATGATTCCGCAACGCTTTGGCATCAAGCTCATCCCCGACAGGGGCATAGAAAAGCAGTTTGAAACCATTGCCAAGCTCTATGCCGAGGCCGATGAGATCATCAACTGTGGTGATGCTGGCCAGGAGGGTGAGCTGATACAGCGATGGGTGATGCAACTGGCCAAGGTGAAATGTCCCGTGAAACGCCTTTGGATTTCCTCCATGACCGATGAGGCCATCAAGGAAGGATTTGCCAATCTCAAGGACCAAGCACAATATGAGAGCCTTTATCTGGCAGGATTGAGCCGCGCTGTGGGCGACTGGTTGTTGGGCATGAACTGCACTCGGCTTTACACGTTGATGTATCGGCAACAGCGCGGACAGGTGTTGTCTATTGGCAGGGTGCAGACGCCTACGTTGGCGCTCATCGTGCAGCGTCAGAAGGAGATCGACCATTTCAAGCCCGAGCCCTACTGGGTGTTGTCCACCATTTATCGCGACACGCTTTTTACTGCCACGTCGGGCAAGTTCCTGTCTGAGGAAGAGGGTAAGAACGCCTTCTCGCTCATCGAGGGCAAGCCCTTTGTTATTACCGACGTGAAGAAGAAACAGGGCAAGGAGCCACCCAAGCAGTTGTACGACCTCACTTCGTTGCAGGTCGACCTCAATAGGAAATATGGTTTCTCCTCACAGTTGTCGCTCAACCTGATACAAGGTCTTTACGAAAAGAAGCTCACCACCTATCCCCGTGTCGACACGCAATATTTGTCCGACGACATCTATCCCAAGTGTCCGGGCATCCTCAATGGCGTGAGCCAGTACATGGTGGCGGGAACGAAACCGTATCTTGCCATCATACAAAACCTGGCGGCCATGGGTAAAAAACTGCCCAAGTCGAAGCGTGTGTTCGACACTTCGAAGGTAACCGATCACCATGCCATCATCCCCACGGGTGTCGTTCCGTCGGGCCTTACCGATATGGAGCAGAAAGTTTACGACCTGATAGCGAGGCGCTTTGTGGCCGCGTTCTATCCCGATTGCTTGTTCTCCACTACCACAGTCAATGGTGAGGTCGATAACGTAGGGTTCAAGGCGTCGGGCAAGGAGATCCTTCAGCCCGGTTGGCGCGATGTCTATTCGAAGGAGGAACAGACGGTCGATGAGAGCCCGAAGGCTGATGCCGAGGAGAAAACGTTGCCCACTTTCGTTAAGGGAGAATCGGGTGAGCACCAGCCTACGCTCACCCAAAAGATGACAATCCCGCCCAAGCATTACACCGAGGCGTCTCTCTTGCGTGCCATGGAAACAGCAGGCAAACTGGTCGACGATGAGGAACTGTCGGCTGCCATGAAGGAGAACGGCATCGGGCGGCCATCGTCGCGCGCTGGTATCATCGAGACGCTGTTTAAGCGCCATTACATACGTCGCGAGCGAAAGAATCTTGTGGCGACGCCAACAGGCATCCAACTCATTGACACCATACACGAAAAGCTGTTGACCAGCGTTGAGTTGACGGGAATGTGGGAGAAGAAGTTGCGCGACATCGAGCACCACAAGTACGATGCGGCAACGTTTATCAATGAGTTGAAGGAGCAAGTGTCACGAATCGTGACGGATGTGTTGCACGACAATTCGGGGCGTAGCATTGAAAGTGGAGACACTCCTTCCGCACCGAAACCCAAGGGTCCTTCGTCGGCTGCGGGCGAAAAGTCGAAATCGGCTTCGCCCAAAAGGCGAAAGAGCACCGCGAAGAAGGCGTCGGTGAAGGAACAAGTGGAAGCGCAGCGGCAGGCTGTTCCCCAAGAGGGTGCTGAGTGTCCCGAATGCCATCAGGGACATATCATCAAAGGCAAAACGGCGTACGGTTGCTCCCGCTGGAAGGAAGGTTGCACGTTCAGGGTGCCATTCGCCTAATCTATGGGTTTAAGCCCAATCGGTCATTAGACCGAAACAGGTGAATGGTTAGAATCTAATAACCGATTTGGGTTTAAGCAATAAGCCTTAGGCTATCCATGGTGATAGTCTAAGGCTTAAATTGTAATAGCCTACCGCATCTTTCTTGATGCCTATAGGCGCTCGTTGTTTAGTTTATCATTCCAACCGCCCATTGCCGGTCTAATGACCGACTGGGGTTTATGAGTCCTTCTGCGTATTGATATCGCTCCCTGCTCCCTTTTGTTGCTTCGCTGTTTCGGCCATTTCCTTCAGTCGCTGCATGTGGTCAAAGGCGCGACGGCGTGTAGAGATGATCTGATATCGGTAAACCACGCATGTCGCAAAGAAGTAAACCAGCACCTGAATCCATAAGGCTTGGTATTCGGTCTGTATGTCTTGAAGGGTTGCGCCCATTGAGGAGATGCGCATGAAACCACGCACACCGAATGTGGAGGGGATGATGGTTGCCACGCCTTGCCAAAAGCCAGGTATGTTCGATTGGGGCCAACTCAGTCCGGTCATGAACAGGAAAGGCACAGAAGAGAACACCACTAATAGCATCACATTCTCGCGATAGCGCACCAGGCACGAGAGCATCATGCCGAAGAACGTGCAGGCAAGGATGTAAGGCACAATCAAGCCGATAATGGCCTGGGCTGAAACCAACGAGGTGAAATGGTAAAGATGGGGTATGACGAGTGCCAAGTAAGCGCCCATCACCATGTAAATCATGAAGTAACACAACGACTTGCCCAGCACAATGCGGAATATTCCGTTGTAATGTTTGGAGATAGGCACCAGGTCTTTGAAGCGGTTGTTCTCGCGAGCGGTGCCCGCTGCCAGTCCTATGCCGAGCAGCAAGGTTTGTTGGAGGATAAGCATCAGCACGCCAGGGAGGATGGCGTTGCCGTAGCCGCCTGTGGTGTTGAAGATCGGAACCTCGTCGAAATCAAGTGGCTTGGTTGTTATCTCGTTATCGCGCTTTGTGTAATCGGTGCTTTGTGCAATTTGTATTTGTGCGTTCATGTCCGACGCCACGGCTTGTGCCGTTTGGTAGATGGCCTTGTAGGTAAGCATCAGGCTCATGTCGCAATACACGCCCACCTTCGTTTGCTCCCCTCGGTAGAGGCGGCGCTCAAAGTCCTCTGGGAAGTAAAGCGTGCCATGCACCTGTTGCTTCGCGGTGAGATCCTTGGCCTCTTCCAATGATGTGCAATAGTAAGCCACTTTCGTGTCGGGCGAAGCGTCAAACTTTCTTATGTATTCGCGTGAGGCATTCGTGTGCGATTGGTCCACAATGGCCACGGGCACCTCGCGCACCACCTCATTGTTGTAAATCCATGAATAAAGCAGCGGATAGAGCAAAGGTACCAACACGCAGAAGATGAGCACACCCTCATCGGTGATGGTGCCACGCATCTCACGCACGCAGATATAGCAAGTGTCGAGGATGCCCTCCTTAATCCTATGAAGCAGACTGTTGTTTTCCATGCCTTAAGGTATGTAAGTGTAAATAAGCATCGCCCTTTTTATGTTCCAAACCGTGAATATCGGGAGGATGATAAAGACGCAGAGGGCCATGATGTTGAACCATGAGTCGACGAGTGGGAACCCGTTGAAGATGCTCATTTGGTAAATCATGTAGTAATGGCGCAAGGGGAACATCTGTGCGATCGACTGTATGGCTGAGTCCATGGCGAACAAGGGATAGGTGGCGCCGCATACCGACAAGCTGACCACCGACCAGAGAGAACAGGTCGACATCGACATTCGGAGCGAGGGCATCAGGCCAAAGACGAACGCGCCGAAGCCCTGGCATGCCAACACCGAAAGTAAACCCAACAGCAAGATGGGAACGATGCCGCCCGGATGGGGGAACCCGAGATGGTAGTAAACGTAGAACTCAAACCCATACATCATCGTTAGGAATAGCACGGTCTGCGGCAGAAGCTTGCCGATGAGTGCGATGTAGGGGTTGCCGCCTGCCATCTTGATCCATTGGCGCGAACGACGAAACTTCAGTTCGGTGCCGATGGAGTAGGGCGTCAACAAGAAAATGAAGATCATCAACACACCTGGAACCATGGTGGTGCTGAGGTAAACGTTATAGTTGACCCATGGATTGTTGATCATGTGAAGGTCAACGGCGATGGGTTGCAAGAAGGTACGTATCTCGTTTTCGGTCTTTCCGATGGCCGATAGCTTTGTCATGCCCACTCCTGCTGACCCTAAGGTGGAGATTGTTTTCAAGTCACGATAGAGCAAAGAACCTGACACCAGCGACACGCTGCTGTAGTAAAACGAAATTTTAGGTTGCTTGTCCGACATCAATCCTGTCGTGGTGCCTTTGGGGATGAGCAGGAACGCGTAGATCTGGTTGCGTTGTATGGCTTCGCGCGCCTCGTTCATGTTTGGGTAATGTGCCACCACATGCGTGGTCTGAAAGGCGTCGAGCTGACGGATGAGCTGTCTTGACGTGGCGGTGTTGTCCTGATCCACTACGCCGACGGGCATTTCCACCGGCTGTCCTTCGTTCATGAGCGAGGTGAAGAACAAGATGACGACCATTGGGAAGAAGATGGTGCAGAAAGCATAAATGGGATTCTTGCGCATAATGCCCACCTCTCGATAGGCAATGTGCAAGATGCATCCAATCGTCTCTTTGATCGAAACGTTGCGTGAATGTCTGTGGTATGATTTGTTGCCAGCCAATGTTCTGTCCCTATTACTTTAAGTCCTTTTTCTTCACGATGAGCGACATGCCGGGACGCAAGCCCTCGAATTTGTCGGCGAAATGGGCTTTCACCTCAAACGTCTTCAGGTCATACTGGCCCATGCTCTTGGTGGCTTTCCACACGGCATAGGCTCCCTCGTCCTTGATGGAATAGACCTTCATCTTCACATCCTTGTTGAAGGCGGGAGAGAAAGCGGTGAACGTGTCGCCCACCTTCAGGCCGTTGAGCAGATCCTCGCGCACGTTGAATGTTCCCCACATATCGCTCATGATAGATATGCTCATGATGGGCGAACCCATCCCCACCAGTTCTCCCACCTTGGGATAGATGGTGCTGACCTCACCTTCAACGTTCGATACCTGTACGGTCTCGCGCAACACCGACTTAACCACGTCGACTGCGTTCTTGGCCGCTTCCACGTTCTTCTTGGCGGCTTCCTTTTCCTGGGTGCGCGCTCCGTTGCATGCCATGTCGTATTGGCTTTGTGCCACCTTAACCTGTGCCTCCGTTGCTTTGTAGGCGGCAAACGCCTCATCGCGTTTCTGTGCGCTGATCACACCCTCGTTGAAGAGGTTTTGCATGCGGACATAGGTTTTGTGAGTGATTTCCGCAGCCGCCTTGGCTTGTTGCAACAGTTGGTAGGCGCCCTGCACCTGCTCCTTGCGCGCTCCGGCATCGGTCAGGCTGCTCAAGGCTTGCGTGGCACCCTCGGTGGCCTCCATCACCTTTTGCTGCGCGTTGGCCTCCGGCACGTCGAGGATGGCCAGCGTGTCGCCCACATGGACGTAGTCGCCCTCTTTGACACGAAGCTCCACAACGCGCCCGGGCAGTTTGCAACTGACGCGGAACTCGGAAACTTCCACTTCGCCCTGTATGATTTCTTCGGTCTTTCCTAACGTGAAGAAGCCTATCAAACCTACCACAACTACCGCAGTGGTAAAGCCGAGAATGGCAAGAAGAATATTGTTATGTTGTGTTTTTGCTGACATAAATGTTTGGTTTGTTCTTATTCGGTTTGTGTGAGTGATCGTATGTTATTCCAATAAGCCCAATGCCTTTTGCAGGTTCACCTGACTTAGTTTCATGTCCACTTCGGCGTCGATCTTTTGGCTTTGTGCCTGTTGCCACGCTGTTTGTGCGGCCAGCACATCTGTCGATTCCATGACACCCTCTCTGAATCCCACCTGTGCGCATCGCAGGTTCTCTTCAGCGCTCTTGATGTTTTTCTCAGCCATCGACAGTCGCTTATAGGCTTCTTTCACCTTGTATCGGCTTTGCGCCACTTGGAGGTGTATCTTCTCCTGCGTGTCAGACAGGTCCATCTGTGCCATGGCGGTGGCGGCCTTCGACGCATTCACTTTGTATTTGCCCTCAAACCAGTTCCATACGGGCACCTGAACCATCACGCCAATGTTGAACGCTCCGGAGAAGTTGCGTTGGAATCCGTTATAGAGGTTGGGGTTCGAGAGCATGTATCCCGCTGTGAGGGCTATGTGTGGCAGATAAGCCGAACGCACCAGCTTGGTGGCTTGCTGGCTCATCTCCACTGCGTTTTGCAGCAGTCGGACCTCCGGGCGGGTCGACAGGGTGGAGTCGGTGGGTTGCGAGAGATCGCAGGTGGCTACGCTGAGTTGCTCCTTGTCCTCATCGGCCAATAGCACCTCCTCGTCCATGGGCAGTCCGCAAAGCTGGCAGAGCAGCATGCGTGCCAATGAGAGGCCATCCTCCACTTGTGTGATCTGCATGTCGGCCTCGTTCACCTTGACATCCACTTTCAGTCCGTCGGCGCGTGTGGCCACGCCTTCTTTGATCATTCGGTGCACATCGTCGTCGAGCTTCTTTACCAAGTCGCGGTAGCTGACAGCCAACTTTTGCTTCTGCTTCAGCGACACCACCGTCCAATACGTCTGGTCGATGGTGTAGAGCGTGGCCTGCCTTTTCAGGTCGAGGTCGTTGTCGGCCATGCTCTCTGTGATGTCGGCCATGCGGTTGGCTGCGGTGATGGCACCACCCAGATAAACCGGTTGGCGCAGCATGATGGCGCCACCAAACACATGTTGGGTCTTCGTTTGCAGCGCGTCGACCACCTCCTTGCCGAGCGCATTGCCAAAGGCGCTGGCATATTGGCTGATGGGACCATTGCCCATTTGCTGCAACAGGGTACCCAACTGTTGGGCCTGGTCGGGCGTGATGACACCCTGCGTCACCAGGTCGGTGATGCTTCCCGATATGCTCCCCGACAGGTCGCCCGTTATCTTGTTCACGGTGCTTGTGCCGATGTTGCTCAAGGCTGTTTTCTGCGATTTGCTCAGCAGGTTGATGTCGCGGCTGCTGAACTGGTATCCGGCCACCACGTCGACCTTGGGCAGTGCCTTGGTGCGTGTGGCTTTGCGTGTGTTGACGGCCACCTCCTTGCTCAACCGCGACACGTTGACCTGCTTGTTGTTGCGCAAGGCCAACGCGCGGCAACTGTCAAGGTTCAAGACCCGTTGGCCCTGAACCGTGATGGAGCAGCCTATCAAACAAATGATGAAAGCGAACTTTCTCATATTACTTCTTTTTAATCAAGCGTGAAACTCTTGCTGCCGATCATGTTTCCATCGGCGAAGATGCTCACGCGGTAGGTGCCGCCCTGCAGGGCTTGATTGATGTTATAATATAAGGTCATAGGCGTTTCCTTACCGCCATATTCCACAGTTCTCTTCATGGTGCACTGCAGTGAACGGTTCTCATAGTTGAACGACCCGCCGCCGCCCAGCAATGCGCCCGTCGGCGTGTTCACCCTCACATACACCGTCTTGTTGCCGCTGGCCGCCGTAACGTTCTTGGCCAGTGCGAAGCTCACCTGGAGCGCCTTGGCTTTCTTCAGCTTCTTGGTGGCTTTCTGATGCTTGTCGAGCTGGGTGAGGTTGATGTTGATGGCATCCAGCTGGGCAGCGATGGCCACCTGCTGCGAGAGGCTCTGCTTCTCCGAGCTCAACCCCTCGATCTGCCTGTTGGCCTGCTCATACTGCCCCTTGATGCGTGTGTTCTCTGCCGTGAGGTTCTGGTTGAGCCTGTTGAGCGAGTCGATCTGGAACACGTAGCTGCGAAGCACGGCTCTCACCGTGGCGAGCTCCTTCTTCAAACGGGCAATCTCCTTGGCGTCGGAGCTCTTGGTCTCCTTCAGCTCCTTCAGCAGGCGCTGTGTGCGCTCCTGCTCTTGTGTCAGTTGGGCCACGATGGAGTCGTTGTTGATCTGCGTCTTCATCTCACTGTATTGGTTGGCAAACTGCTGATACTCGTTTTCCATTTCCTTCTTGTCGAGCGCAGCCAACTCCAGCATGGCTTTGTTCTCTTCCTTCTGCTTGTTCAGGCTGATGTAAAGCCAAGCGGCACCTCCGGCCAGCAACAGGATGACGATCACCAGAGGGATGAGTATTTTCTTATTCATGGTTGTGTATTTTTATTTGCTTGAATTGTTTACAAATACTTGTTTTTCTTTTTAATACTTATTATATGCAAATTTAATTCTTTTCGATGAATCGGCAAAGAAAACGGTCGGTTCAATGAATGATTCTCTGAAAAATTAATAATTTTGAGGATAATTAGACTATTTTTAATTCTTATTTTGTAATTTTACCCACGTTAACCCGTCTTGCCGTAGGCGTGATAGTCATGCCTTTCGACCGACTAAATACAAAAGCATAGCAATGAAGAAGTTTTTTCTCTTATGGATGTTAGTGTTCGCCCAGTTGCCTTTGTTGGCACAAGTGGACTCGTTGGTGGTGAAGACCGACTCGTCGGCCGTTCGCCATCAGGTGTTGTTGCAAACCTCGAAGGGCGACATTGTGTTGGAACTCTACAATGAGACACCGCTCCACCGCGACAATTTCTTGCGCTTGGTGCGCTCTGGCTATTACGATGGCATCCTGTGGCATCGCGTCATTGCCGACTTCATGATTCAGACGGGCGACTCCACCACACGCCATGCCAAGCCCGGCGTGACGGTGGGCGAGTATGATCTCGACTACCGTTTGCCCGCCGAGATCGTTTATCCTAAGTATTTCCACAAGCGTGGTGTGCTGGCTGCGGCCCGCGAGGGCGATGCCGAGAACCCCGAGCGCAAGTCGTCGGCAGCCCAGTTCTACATCACTTGGGGCTACAATTACAGCAAGTCGGCGCTCGATAAGATGCAGGCTCGTCTCGACGAAACCACCGGTGGCAAGGTGAAGTTTACTCCCGAGGTGTGCGACGCATACCAGAAGTATGGTGGCACGCCTCACCTCGACGGCCAGTACACGGTGTTTGGCGAGGTGGTGAAGGGTCTGAATGTGGTGCGCGACATCGACTACGTGGAGACCGACGACAACGATCGTCCTGTGTGGGACGTGAAGATACTGAAGGCCACGGTCATCAAATGATCAGGGATGAAAACAGCGAAAGCGCAGGCGTCGTCATTCGATGCCTGCGCTTTCGCTTTGTTCCCATAGGGTCATTATACCGATAGGGGGTTGTCTTTGTAGGGTCATGACGTCCCAATCGTGTGCGTTAGCCCTGCCTTATTGCCCCTCCTCGTCCTGGGTCAGTTCGGTGATCTTGTCCATAAACGACTTGGCCCTTTGCAGGAACGACATGCGCATGGTGTGCTTGGGGTGATGCGTGGGGCGGTTGTTGGTGCTACCGGTGGTTGCTGTGTGTGTTGGTTGGTTTACTGATAGTTCGATGGGTGGGGTGGGGGCGTCGGCCTCCTCTTCCGTGGCTGGCTCCTCCGTGGTGCGTGGCAGTGGTTCCTCGTGGGCCACGGTTTCTTGCGGCTCCATTTGCGGTTCCATTTGCGGCTCTTGCCCTGTCGCCGTTATGGGAGCTTCGATCTCCCGGACTGCCTTCTTGGGTGCCTCTGTGGTATCGTCGGTGTCGTTGTCGGTAGGCAGTTGGATGTTGATGCTCACCTCGTCGGGCGTTTGTTGCACGGGGTTGATGGGCTTCATGGTGGCCAAGTCCCAATTCTTCTTTTTGTAAGGCGTATAGAGTTGGCCGATCAAGTTCTCCACATATTCCTTCGACATGAGTTGGTCGTTGCCCAATTCCTCCAAGTGGAGCGTGTCCTCGAATCCCGTTGCCAAGATGGTCACTTTGGCGTCTTCGTCGAGCGTGTTGTCGTCGCTGACACCCCATATCACATCGATGTTGGGATCAAGCATGTCCATAAACGAGTCGATCTCCTCCATCTCGCTCACAAACAGTGGGTGGCGCTCGTCGGTGTAGATGTTGAAAAGTATGCGTGAGGCCTTGTCGATGTCGCTTCCATAGAGCAATGGCGACTCTAAGGCGTCGATCACGGCCTTCGCCACACGGTGCTCGCCGCGGCCGCGTCCCATGGCCATGATGGCGCCCCCGCCCCCTCTCAACGTGGTCTCCACGTCGCAGAAGTCGAGGTTGATGTCGCCCTCCACGGTGATGAGCTCCGATATCGATTTGGTGGCGTTGCTCAGAATCTGGTCGGCGCGCTTAAAACTCTCCTTGATGGAGATGTCCGAGTCGGCATACACGTCGCAGATGCGCTCGTTGTTGATGATGAGCAGGGCGTCGACGTTCTTCCGCATCTCGGCCACGCCCTTCAGCGCCTTGACAATCTTGTTTTTCTTCTCAAAGAAGAACGGGATGGTCACGATGCCAATGGTGAGGATGCCCTTTTTCTTGGCGATGCCCGCCACCACGGGGGCTGCTCCTGTGCCTGTTCCGCCGCCCATTCCGGCCGTAACAAACACCATCTGCGTGCCATCGTCGAGCAGGTGCTCTATCTGTTCGGCGTGGTCGATGGCCGCCTGCTGCCCCCTCTTGGGGTCGCCGCCCGCCCCCAGGGTGCCAATGGCTATCTTCACGGGCACGGGCGATTTCGACAAGGCCTGCGTGTCGGTGTTGCATACCGCAAACGTTACGTTGGCTATGCCTTCCTCATACATGTTGCCCACGGCGTTTTGTCCACCGCCGCCCACACCTATCACCTTGATGATGTTTTTCGACTTGTCCTCTACGGGGGCCACAAAGTCGATGAGTCCGTTCTGCAGATTACCTATTTCCAAGTGTTCCATCTCTGTTGTTTTGTTGCAAAATTATAAAAAATATGAAAGCGCAAGCGATTTTTGCAAGCCTTGCGGTGGTCGAAAGTTCTTTTTGCTTATCTTTGCATAAGATAGGCTGCACTCGGCCATTTGAGAACAAGTTCTCATGGCGCTCGTTGGCACTATCTTTGCATAAGATAGGCTGCACTCGGCCACAGCCCCACAGCTTTATCGTAACCCTATAAGATCAATACATTGCGTACAATTCATAAAAAGGTAAACCCCTCACTCATCGCCCATCGCATGCTCGGCTGGATGCTCGTTGTGGTGCTCGCTTGTGTCCCTCTGTGGGCGCAAGCCACCGTTTGGTCGGCCGATAACCTACAGATGGTTCATCTGCAAGACCGCGAGCGTTACGTGTGCGACCCCGATGGGGTGATGTCGCAAGCCTTGCGCGACACGGCCGACCATTACCTACGTCGGCTCCAAGTGGAATGTGGCATACAGACGGTGTTTGTCGTGGTTCGCCACGTCAAGGACGAAAACACGTTCCGCATGGCCCAGGACCTGGGCAATAAGTATGGAGTGGGAACGAAGAAAGACCGCCGTGGACTGGTGGTTGTGGTGGCCATCGACGACCGCCGTTACACCATCGCCCCAGGCATGGGACTGGAGGCCGACCTCACCGATGTGGAGTGCGACGACATTGCGCGGGCCTGCATCGTGAAGAACATGAAGGTGAACCAAACCGACCGCATGGTGGTGGAGACGGCGCAGGCGCTCTACCGCAAGTTCTCGACGGGTAAGACCGGCATGCCGTCGGTCGACGAGACCGAGGAGATGACCACGTCCGATTGGCTTACTGCGCTGCTCTTTCTCTGTCTTTTCCTCGGGTGGCCCACGTGGGAACTGCTCAAGTTGCTACTCATCGCCTTGGGCCTGATGAAGAAGCCCAAGGAGAAGCCCCGTAGGCGTCGTCGTCGCGACAACGACGACTGGATGCCGCCTTTCATCTTCGGAGGCGGTGGGGGCTTTGGCGGCGGTAGCGGTCCCATCGGTGGCAGCTTTGGTGGTGGCAGCTTTGGTGGCGGCGGCGCAAGTGGCGGTTGGTAACAGATAAGTAATCATTAAGTAAATTGAAAATATGAAGAAAAGCAACAAGATTCTTTTGGTGATCGTGGTTCTCGTCGTGCTGGTATGCATGGGCGGTTGCAACGCGTATAATGGCATGGTGGGCAATCAGGAGGCGGCCACCACGGCCTTGGCCAATGTGGAGGCCACCTATCAGCGCCGTGCCGACCTCATTCCGAACCTTGCCAAGACGGTTCAGGCCTATGCCAAGCACGAGCGCGAAACCATGGAGGAGGTGGTGAAGGCTCGTGCCGCCGCCAGCCAGGTGAAGCTCGACGCCGACAACCTCACGCCCGAGAAGATGAAGGCGTTCCAGGAGGCGCAGGGCCAGCTGTCGCAGGCCTTAGGCAAGCTCATGGTGGTGGTGGAGAAGTACCCCGACCTGAAGGCCAGCGAAAATTTCCGTAGCTTGCAAGTGCAGTTGGAGGGAACGGAGAACCGCATCAATGAGGCCCGCCAGAAATACAACGATGCCGTGCAGACCTACAACAAGGAAGTAAGAACATTCCCGAACGTTATCTTCGCGGGTATGTTTGGCTTTGAGAAAATGGAGAAGTTTGAGGCTGCCACCGGAGCGGAGAAGGCTCCCGAGCTCAACTTCGATTAACCCAAACCGGCATCGTGTGAGTCTCGACGGGATGGGGCGCCTATGGTCCCTATCCTGTCGAGACCGCTTGTCATATAGGGACCTCGCTTCTTGTAGGCTCCGAAAAACTTGAGCGTATGACCGACGACACCAACGATATGTTGGAGCAACAGACTCCCGAGCAACTCGCCGCCGAGCTACGGCAGCGAGCTGCTTGCCTGCAACGCATGGGGCGAAACGACCTTTTGCTCCAAGCCATTGGTGTGCCCTTGCTCGAGCAGTTGCGCATCGAGGCGGCGCGGGGCAACCTCAGTCAGCTCCACATCGATACCGACTATCGCTTCTTCCTCACGGCATACAACAACCGGGAGGTGGAGCTGTCGCCCGTTCACAAGGCCGTTTACCTGCTGTTCCTAAACCATCCCGAGGGTATCGAGTTTAAGCGTCTGGGGACCTACCGCACCGAGTTGCTCCGCCTCTACAAGGAAACGTCGCGTTGGACGGATGTCGATAAGGTGGCTATGGCAGTCGACCGACTGGTGGATCCCTTCGACAATGCCATCAATGAGAAATGCTCACGCATCAAACGCGCCTTCACCTCGTTGATGGACGAGTATTCTGCCTCCTATTACATCATTGGCAGTCACACGCTCCGCCATGTGTCGGGGTCGTCGCGTGTGTGGTATGAACGCCTCAAGGTCATCACCCTTCCTCGCCACCTGGTGGTCAACGACAACGACCCTCGCCCATAGGGCGCCACCCCCATCACGGCTATTCCCAACGCATCTCCATGTTGCCTTTCGCCTCCATGCGTTCCGAAAAACGGTAACATTCATCTGACAAATCTACACGTTTCTTTTCCACGACGCAAACATTTGCTGCAAATACTCCATTCTCGGCGTGTTTTTGTAATTGCTTAACAATCAGCGTGTTGTGTTGTTTCTTTGTATTCGACAGCTCCACTTTCAACATTTTGTATTGCCGTTAGGCATCTTTCGCCCCTCGAAACATGCCTAACCCCGCTGCGAAACCTTCCCAATCGAGGCACGGTTAGCCATCTTTCGCAACTCGATACATGCCCAACGCCAACCGCTGCTCTTATTTCCGCCACGTCCATCCCGCAAAAACGACCTTTCCGCTCTCTGGTTCACGCAAAATCCCGACACAACTTTTTGACCAAAGAATTTGACGAACTGTGCGGTTGTCCCTGTTTTGTCAAATGAAAGTAGCTAATCTTAAAATTTAATAAAAACCATCTTGCCTTTCGTTGTTTTATTCTTTTTCCTGACTTCGTCACTCAAAAAACATGCATTTTATAACTTGCTGATGGACATAAACAAATATGAGCTTGCGAAAAAAATAACGCAGCTCGAAGGATTGACAAACGAAGAGAAGGCTTCGCTTGT